>ERZ724508.523-NODE-523-length-27058-cov-6.118024_pt1 | contig 27058 bp, 43 predicted proteins | sample MGYA00376041_ERZ724508 | MGnify/ENA primary metagenome ERZ724508 (study PRJEB28724, sample SAMN07190887) | wastewater metagenome | isolation source: effluent of sewage treatment plant in Hong Hong | place: USA: Christiansburg, Virginia | collected 2016-03-01 ...
GACGTTCTCAGGTTTAAGATCCCGGTAGACTATTCCTTTTTCGTGCATTGCCTTTAACGCCGATAATAGCTCCACAAAGTAGAAGCGAGCATCTGCCTCCTTCATTCTCCTCTGCTGACGGAGATGATAGAATAATTCACCTCCACAGCAGTATTCAAGGGCTATCACGACGTATCTTTCTGTTTCAAGTGCATAGTGCATATGAGCTATGAATGGGTGGTCCAAGGCCATCAAGACTTTTCGTTCGTTGTAGACCACAACGGACTTTGCTTCGTCGAGCAGGGGTTTTTTGTCAATGACCTTCAAGGCTAAGAACACTCCATATGCTTATGCCATGAAAACCTTTGAGAAACCTCCACTCCCAATACACTTGAGGACATTAAACCTCTTTAGAGAGTTTTCAGGGAAAGGATCGGTGATGATAGATTGCGGTCGCAACTTCAGGGGTTGGCTGAACTTGAGCACCGCAGCCTTTTGGTTATCTATTGTGAGGGCATGATCAACCATAAGATCTCCGCTGCGAAAGATAACATTTTGCATATTGGTGAGGCTGCGCAAGTGACTCGATAGCTCACTCATCAGTGTCTCCGGTGTGAATGAAAACTTCACTTGACGAGGACCCTGGGCGAGCACTAGCGTAATTATGAGTTCATCTTTGCGATTGGGGATGTATGAGGCGAACATCGGAGAATTCTTCTGTCGCCGGTCTTGCTTTTCTCCTTTAGGCTCAATAAGCTTATCGGTTGAGGTCGTCAGTGGATTATTAGTCGTGAGCTTGGCTTTGAACTCGAGACGCACTTCTGTGAAGCGTGGTTTATCACATCTCGAATCATAAAGGTTCTGGCTACTTCTGGTGCTAGGCTGCAGAGTAACCTTGCTGCGCAGATTCGTGAATGGATGGCAATTCTGTGGTGACTCAGACTTCCTAATCATGCTTCTGCGAGCCAATGGTGCGTATATTTTTATTGACTCATCTCAAGGGATAATTATTTGTGAGCCCCAAGCAGGCTGGCTAGTGGTCGCATTGGCAAACGGAGGCATCTGCTTGAGATTCTTTTGGTAAATTAAACAATTGATTGGAAAGGATGAAATCTAAAAACATCTGAGCCGAAAGTGGTTTGGCCAAGAATAGAGATGAAGATAGCAGCAATGATACGAATCGGATTGGTATTGCAAGATTGAACTGCCGAAGAAACATTTTGTATTTTGAACACTAAGCGTGCCGTGCCCCCTCTGAGCATCAACACCGTTGAGCAAGATACAGCGAATCGACCAAGGAACTGATCGAATCAAATTTCTGTGTCTTCAAAGATAAGGAAACTAACCTCGTAATTATCGATTGTTAAATTCTCCTGAGAATTCCATGGATTATTAATTGAAGTTCGGTTGAGCAATGGGAGGAACATTACATGGACGTGTCTCGAACGCAACCAACTGGCCCATTTACTACGCTATCACCGATAGCGAACTCTAAACTCAGACCGTAGATAGCACTACAACTATCGGGGCGAAGGTCAATGGAGATGTTACCATGGAAGGGCCCAAGATAGGCGTTGAACTCTCAGCAAGCAACGAAACGAAGTCCCATCTTTGCCGAGTCAAGAGCAAGGGAGCCGTTCGAGTGGCCTCTCGCCAAAGCTCTGATACTGGACTCGTAATAACCCCCAGCAAAGACGATAAGGCCTACTTTAGTGTATGGACCAAGGTGGGTGGGAATGACTTCATGATAGCCGAGAACGTACGGGTTCGAACTGAAGATGACATCCGTCTTTGTGTTTGGCTCGAGGGAGGATAGTTCGTTTGGAGGCAAATCTGCAAGGAGCCCAAGGCATGGCGACTCAAGCAGCAAGGTTCAACTCGCAATTATCCACCAAACTTCATGTGCAACACCTGCCATGAAAGTGTGACATGCAAGCGAGGATGCTCCGAGCAGGCTGAGTACGGAGGTCTCGTGCGATGATCTTGAACACCCATTGACATATTCTGGACAAGTGAGTTCCTTTATCGCATTGAAGCAGGTTCCTAATTTTGCCAACTTGCCAGTCATTACTGATTTAATACGGCCAAATGATTGGCGACGTTGATATTGTCATTCATCGTCATTATCCGCGTAAGGGTCGATTAGTTTGCTGTTACTGTTCTTGAGGATGTGACTAATCAGACTCTGCTTGTTCTTCTTGCGCTTTTCGTAGTTTTCGCAGAACTCTTTGTCGTGGTACAGGAGGATTTCTTCATACAGCAGATCTTCAGTTAAGCTACATGTACCTTTCAGCTGCTGCATCGTCAGGTTATGCTGCTCAAACTCGAAGTCAAGTGCATCCATCGGCTCTCTGATCGGCTCGTCTTCCTCCAAATGAAGGTTCGCCAAGTAAGGGTGACGAAGTGCTTCCTCAACTGTGATACGTTTGGTCGGTTCAAACATCATCAGCTTCTTCAGCAAATCGAGAGCCTGAGGAGATGCGAAATTGAAGATCTTATCGAAGGCTTTTCCAGTACGTTTCGGAAGGCCTTTTATGAGCTTCCGACTTTATTCGGGAATCTGCTTGATGTCGTCTACATTCGGGGTACCCAAGTGTTCGCAAATCAGTTCGATCTGGCTTTTCGTGTCGGCTCCAGGGAGGAAAGGTTTTCGACGTAGCATTTCGGCGAATATGCATCCGACACTCCAAACATCGACAGCTGTGGTATATTCCTTGGCGCACAATAGCAGCTCAGGTGGGCGATACCATCTGGTTGCTACATAATCTGTAAGAATATTGGCCTTGTTATTGGTCGTGGGAAGGATGGCGCGAGCAAGTCCAAAGTCACAGATTTTGAGATCGCAGTTGCTGTTGACCAAGAGGTTACGTGGTTTCTGCGTCAAACGAATATGTACCAGGTCTCTATGGACAACGTTGGCGCTGTGAATATATTTTAATCCTCTCAAGATCTGGTAGAGGAAGAACTGGCAGTGTTCGTCCGTGAGCTGCTGGTCGCTTTTGATTATAGTCGCAAGGTCGGTCTCCATTAGCTCAGAAACCACGTAACTACATTAGTGGGTGGGTACATGTCCTCGAAGTCCTCTCGAGACTTAGGCAGGATGATTGTCTCGACCCCGATAATCTACCTAAACTTTGTCGTACGTTTTCATGCTTGAGCAGCTTCAGAAGTCGGAGTTAACGCAAGGTCCTCTTCGTGAATATCTTGTGCTCAAATGCCTTATCGATCTTCTTGATTGCCACGAGGTTCTTCTCCTGATTCGCAGCTTCCTTGTCTTTTGCCGCGACGACCACACCGTAGGCGCCTTGGCCAACTAAACTCCTTTCAGATCATACTCGTGTCGACGATTTCATAGCGATCGTAGATCTCGAACTTCTGGTTGCTGATGATGCTGGTCTTCCACTTTGCCTTCTCGTTGCGGTAAGGCTCGTATGCCTTAATGATGTCCTCGCCAAGCTTGGGCTTCATTTGGTTTATTGAGTTAAAATGATTATAGCAGGTTGGCACAAATCCCGACTTAACCAGTAAACTCAGCAGTAGTGTTGGTATCAGGTCTCTGTCCGACGACGATCTGTCATCTTGTACGATGAAATTATTTCTCTCAGGGGCGAAGCCATGCTCAACCTGCTGCTGTTCTACTGGTTTTAGCAGTCTACTTGTAAGCGTTTGCACTTCCTACGGCATGTGACGTTGCTGGCTGGCTGAAGTGCAAGGGTACGTTCTTGTACGTGCGCCCAGTCGAGGGGCTTCGGCTTGTGGTGACGGTGGTAGTGAATCTTCTGGAAGATGCGTTGATTCTCGGTAGAGATATCCACTAAACGCTTCTTGCGGAGGTAAAACTTAGAGTTCAGCAATATTTCCTTGATTTCGGAGTTCTTTCGGTCCTTCCCTACAATGATGCTGCATAGTACTCCTGTAAGTTTCAAGCTCACTCTTGGCGTTGGTGAGTTTACGAAGTATCAACCGATTGCTTTCGTAGAATTCCTCGGTGGAGTCGTTGAGATAGCGATTGCGCAGGGCCATCCTGGAATAAAAAATAATAATAAGAATACGGATTAAGAGGTTGGGCGGGCTGAGCGACTATCTTAATCCTGGGTTGGCCTATTCGGCAATAATGAATTAAATTTCTCAACAACAACAACACCAGTGTTAATTCGTGACAGCTACCATCTCTTACGGATAGACGAGGTGTTGAGAATAAATGGGGTGGCCTCGGAGAACCAGGACTGCGGTGCCGAGTTCATAGTGGTCGCGCCAAACATTCAATTCCATAACATTCTTGATTCTTTGTCATTGACGATCATTTAGGTTGCGTGTTAAATGCGAAGATTGGTAGTCATGCTCATGCTGCACGCGCTCCCTTCCACCACTGGCCTTTGAGTGAGGTCCTCCACGTGTTCTCTTACCGTCGGTTCGGTTTTCATTTCTTCCATCATTCGGACGGTCACGGCGATAGTCCTCCTCATCTTCGAGTTGTTCGTAATGAGCTTGATTAATGCAGAAAGTTACCTTGCCGATACTTTCGCGGCTGAGTTGTATTTTCGTTCTGCTCGTCCCTATTTCTATGACGGCGAGCTTCTTCATCTCTCTTGTTCCTTCTATCATCATTGCCTCCACGCCCTTCACGCTCGTCTCTTCGTCGATCTTAACGATTTCCACGACCCTCTCCTTGTCCCTATCCCCTTCCTTCTACTTTCTTTTCGTTCTTTGGCTTCCTCTCCTTTCTTCTTTGCTCATTCCGGTTACCATCCTTCTTGTCGTCTCTTTGCTCTTTTCTCCTATCTGGTCTTTCTCCGTTGTTCCTCAAATTCAATCCTAAAATCGGATCATTAATCTCAGCTTGAGGGAAGCCTGGGTTGAAACCTGGTTACAGCTTGTCCTGTTCAGTTGGAGACGTTGTGAGTTTAATCTCTACCCTCTTCTTATCAGTGACCTGATGGCTTTCCCGCCGATTGCCATCTGTAAAGACTTCAACGATTTTGATTGGGATGAAACGAATCGTCAAAGATAGATCGGGAACTCGAAGGTGAAGGAAGCGAGCGATCCTAAGAGCATTGAACAAGTTATTGAGAGAGCAGTTGAGATGGATCTCTTGGTAGCGCTTTCTCCCGAAGAGGCTTGACCTGAGAATGGCGAGAGTTCGAGCTCGAGCTGGCCTTTCTGAATGCTACTTGTTGATCTCAAAACTGCGACTGGGCTCGATGCGATATGCAATGACTGGCTTGTCCTCTCCCTTTGGCTTCGGCTGGTCTGCTGGTTGAGACTCCTGATCTGCTGGGGGATTAGTTGGCTTGTCAGTTGGGGCTTCCTCCTTCTTTTCCTGAGCAGGCACACCAGTATCAGGCTACATTTGTTGATGTGATATTTAAATTCTAGCGTAGCCACTATCACATAACTCTCGAACCTGTTCAGCGCATCATTCCAAGATGGGGATTATGGTATGAGGGAGGTCCTTTTGGTCGGTACCCCTCCAACTGTTGGATTAGGTTGTCAATTTCACAGATTTGAAACTGATTGCTTTCCTCCTTCTCAAGTGCAGCCAAGCTTTGCCTCAATTCCTCAAAATAGTTGTGTAAATATTCCTTCGGATTATTGTGCTTTTCTGGCTTGAATTTGCTGACTTCCTAATTGTAGAACCTCTCCAAAGTACTTAACGAAGACTGGACTGCTCTCAGTTACTTTGTCAGTCTCTCCACCTCCTATCGAGCTAGGAGAAGTTCCGTATCCTTCTTGCCGTCGTTCTTCTCCTTCATAACTTCGTCTAATAACCGGCTACTGTCCAACATTCGTTGATTCATTTTCCTGAGTTAGACTTGCTGAGCTTCTTCTCTCTCAATAGAAGCCCTTAACCGTTTTTGCACCACTTCCAATTGGTTCTGGAGCTGGCTGATCTGTGATTCCATATCACTAACCTTTCGACGGTCAGCGTCGATGATACTTTAATACTCATTTTCCAGGACAATGAGTGCATTGATTTGGTCCCTCAGTTCATCGTAATTGCAGTTTTGACGATGGTTCTCCAGTATCTTGACGATGGCTGCTGAGTATTTGTTGCTACCTTCAGTCTGCAGCACTTCTTGTTGTGGTTTCAGACAATATTCTTGAGCTTTCTCTTTGGCTAAACTGACCTGTTCCTCCTTTTCTTGAAGCTTATCTTGAAGGGATTTGATAGTTCCGGAGAGCTCTGAGACTCTCTGTTTGAGAGTAGTTTCATTTTCCGTAGCAGTTGATCTTGATTACTTCAGTTTAACAGAAAGCCTTTCCACTTCGGTTTGAAGCGAGCTTTTCTGGCTTTCTAGAATGTGGTTTACTTCTTCTTACTCCCTCTTTGAGAAAACAGCATCGTCCCGCTACCTCTGAACTTTCTCAAGCTGCTTCTTAGAACTTTCCAGCTCTTTCGCAATACTTGACATTGAGCTCGCTAGCTGCGCTTTTTCTGCGCTCAAGCTCGAAGTGAGATCATCGATTCTAGACTTCTCGTAGGACTCTGCTCGAAGGCGCTCCTCTAACTTCTCAAAGGCAGCTGATTTTTCAGCAAGTTGCTGCTTTATCCGAGTGAGTTCCGCCGCCTGCTGCTTCAGCATGCTCAACACGGAATTCTGCTTCGCCTCCCTATCACTGAGATCGTTCCGTAGCCTTTGGGCTTCAGCCTACATACCTTTGTAGCTGGCATTCGACCGATCCATCGCTTCCACCAGCGATGCGTTCTCGGCCTTCAGTGACTCCAATTGAAGCTGTGCTTCGTTCAACTTCCTTTCAAATGAAATCTTATCGGTCGAAGATTGCTCCAACTACTCGAGCTGCTTCACCTTAGATTTCTCCCATACAACTTCTTGGCTTACCACTTTATCTTTGCAGAGCTTGAGCTCCTGTTTTACGCGCAGGCACTCCACTGATATCTGGTTGATAGCTTAGTTTCGCTCAGAGAGCTCTCGTTTGAAGTTCTCTGATACCTTTTCTGCACTTCTCATTTTCTCCTCGATTGCAGCCTTCTCCTTACGATGCAGTTCCTTCTCCTCGTCCAGCTGCTTTTGCATGTTCTGATACTTTCGGTATTCGCTGATCGTTAGGAATACTTCGAAGTCACTGTCGTCCTTATCTGCCATTGCGATTATATTCCGACCGTCTTCAAAACCATATAAAGCAAGGATGGTCAACTGAAGCTGCAGTAGTCGTCTTTAGCTGCTTCCCAGGGTTTGAGATCAATATGCTCCTCCACTACGATCTTACTTTGACGATACTGCTTAAAGCTGGCTCTGGGAGTCTTGACCTGACCTCCCAAAGACTTCTTCAATGGCATTCCAGATACCACTCTGATAGGCGAATCCACAGAAGGATCAATATACTTCATATGGCAGAGTTCGCTTTCTGAGAATAAAGGCTGCGGTGATGGACCTCTCTAGATTGTTAACCTTTTCTTTTGCTGCTGTCTTGTTAACTTCTCAACAAAGCTATGCTTGTCTACATTTGGAGCAAACCATCGACGGGATTGTTGCTTTGGCCTTCCGACACTCTCCGATCGGCGGTCTAAGCTACTATGTGCTTTCTGCTTAGCGTGGTTGAAGTACCGAGCAAGGAGGTGCCCATGATTTCCACTTGACAAATCCTGCTGTGATCCGCGACCTTCGAACACTACATCAATAGGCTTGCTGATTTCATCTGGCTTCTCAGTTTCCTCTCTAAGTTAGAGAGTATATGCCTTAATAGAATACGTGTCAACATGCTTTGTCTTTTCTGAAGCTTCCCGGTTCATACGTTGTCGAATTCGACGCAGTTTCTCAAGTGGAGTCGATATCCTCTGCAGGGATTATTTTTATTCAAGGTGATATGGCAGCTGTGGCGGTACCAACATTGGCATGGGAATGCTGAGTAGTTGCAGATGGCGTGCTGTGAGCAGGCTTCTCTTATGCCCCAGTGCTGAATCTTTCAGTAGGCGATGCCGACGACTTGAAGCCTCCCTATCTGTTGCCTCCATTATAAATATTAGGCATAGGTTGGGAAGTTGCGCCCACCCGACCGGAGCGATAATTTCTATCGTTATATAATGTCGGAAGTGAGGAACCGCAGGCACAACCGCCGGTTTGAAGATGGTCGCCGTAGTGTAGTGGAGTCTCCACGGCTACCAGAGGAGGACACTGGCAGCCTACTAGCTGTACTGCAAGAATGCATAACTGAAGGCCGCATCTTCAAAGCGTCTTACATGAAACTGGTGCAGTACCTGCGCAACACAGACTATAAGCGTATGAACCTGCAGTTTCTCAGCGAGGACAGCTGTTTCTTTGTAATGAAGTCTCTGAACACTTGGGTGGTGGACATCTACACAGAAGCTGCAAATTAAGAACTGCCGAGCCATATTCTCACTCTCACAGAGTTCTACCACTTTGCAGTCCGCAATTTTAAGAGCCGCATCCAATCCGAGCGAATGTGGATTGCCTATAGCTACTTCCTCAACAACATGGCATTGGTGTCTCTCCGAGACAAGCAGTACTCCAAATGCATTCAGTATTTGGAGCAGGTGTCTGACATCTACGACTAACAAGGCATCCCACACTGCATATTCTCGATTGTTTCCGCCAACCTCGCAACACTTTACCGCCGGCTGAATGATTTAAGTAGTGCAGAGTATTATATTGGACAAGCAACCAAGATATCCAAGGACCTCATGAATCAAATGATAACTGACAGAGCCAGATAGGAGGAAATCGCAGAAGTCGCTAATCTTCTGGCAACGGAATATTCGGCAATGGTGACCATCATCAAGAATTCGGCTGTCCTCAAAGAAACTGAAGGAATTATTCTAGAACTCGTCCAGAAGAACTTCGTCAGGCTCACAAACAGGATCTGGTACGTCAAGAACTTTGTCGACAAAGTGAAGAAGGGTATGTACCGCAGGCCATTTCACTCCACGTTCCACGTTAATCTGGAAGAGTTTCGATTCTACAACTAAATAGGTCGTGGAGAGACTCCTCCCACTGTCACCAAAATGCCATCGTTAAGCCTCCCTCCAATTAACCTCTCCTTCGCAAATACCAATTCAGGTGCAAATAAAAAAGAACAAAAGAACGGAATGTCGCATCAAGGAACTCCACTCAAGAGACGTTATGCAGACTCGACAGGATCTCAGGACGAGGCTCTGAAGATTCCTTCGAACGACACCAGTCCCTTTACCAACACTCACTATCGCAAGGAAATTAAAGAGCAATACTCCGTAATTGAGTCTCAGCATAAGGAACTCAAACAAGCAATAGATACAATTTTGAAGAAGCAGTCGGATACTGAGAGTGTTCTCCAGTCACTAATAATTCCGAAGATCGTTGATTTCGTAACGAATGCACCAAATGTACCTGCCTTCAGCAACCTTAATCCAGTGCTCAATACGGGGGACAGCAAAACTCTGGAACTCAATGGTGTCGTATTCAGGAATCTACGCCTCAACATGGAATTCGTTAGCGAAGGAATCATTATCACATCCTTTCGTGGGACTCTGGAGGAAAAACTCTAGTGGAGCAGCGTCATTTACATCCTGAAAAATCTAGAACTCTTAGAGATTTTTGAAAATGAGTTGGATCTAGCTAACAACCAACACCAGCTCGCCAAACTCCTGTTCTCTTATATGGAGTTCGAAAAGACTCGGATCAAGATCGGCAGGTACCCCAAACCAACCTTCTCCTTGAAGGTTTCTCCGGTTTCGTACCTCCACTTTTATCATATCCACGACCGGGAGTTTAAGCTGGCCTACATCATCAACAACAGGCTCGATCTAGTGGTGCGATGTGAGTTCTGCGAGAAATCCTTCCCGAAGTACTTCAAGACGCACAAGATCGATGATTACTATGAAGACATCAAATAGAAGATGATTAATGGGCCTACGAAGAAGCGAGATTTCTATATCGACGTAGTGAGATACCTTGACAACATGTCACTCGAGAACGAGCTAATCAGCATCATCATGAATTTTGAGCGAGTTGTCGATCAAGCCAGATAGAATTGGGAAAGAGGAGAGGAAAAGCCCCTCTTCAAGCTTCATTTGCAGTTCGACGAGTACTAGAATTCGAATCTATTCAAGGGAACACTGTTCATCGTCACGAGCAAGGACAAAGAAGAGCGACTTGAAGTGGTTGTGCACAACCTAAATGCACTTACTTAAGACCCAAATGAATCGAAGCTGCTGATACGCTACCTTCCCTATTGGCGTATTCTGGAGGACTACGGAGTCGACTATACTCGCTTGAAGCCACAGGAGCGTGAGCACATTAAGTACTTCACTTGTGATAAGTACCAGATCAAAGTGGATACCATCAAGAATCAGAGAGTGAGCAAGAATATCGTCTATCTTGTCACAAACCAGGTCGAGACCTATTGCTTCGTCCAAAGGTTCATCATACAAAAATACTTACGACCGGCTCGTCTGTCAGTTGTCGGCGCCAATAAGAAAATTCAAGGAATACGGTATAGCTTATACAATGAGTGCTTCAATAATGAGGAGAGCTTTTTCGTGCTATGCCAGCCGACAACAGATAAGGCTCGTTCCAACCACACCGATGCTAGCAAGTAGAGTGCGACTCCTAACCAAAGCATGCTGGAGCAGTTAGTCAAGAAAGTCAACATAGACAGAATTGCCGAGAAGATGAAGAAGCAGCAAAAGACGCCTTCATGGCCGCCAATTATGCACCTCGAGACATTTTTGCAGATGTTTATGTGACTTATGGCTATTAGATGTAGTCCCGCCCGACTCACTTATAAAACTTAGCAGTGTAGGCAATGCTACCGAAAGAGGACGGAAAACCCAGCAACAAACCCCCTCGCGGCACCCGTAAGAAACACCCGTTCGTGTTCCATGAGTAGCCGGAATGGCTCGAGACTGTCCGACTCTTCAAGGACTTCATCACGGACATTAACCTAAGTACTGCGATGAGTTATAACTAGGCAAGGCATCAGTGAGTGCGAGATTCTGAAAGGCAATCCCCAGCTGTTCTCACGCGAAGAGAAAAAGACACCCAATGCTTCGACTACGACTGCACCACAAAAATCCCCTTCAGGCACTGGTAGCGAGCAACGCTAATTGGGTCCTCCACCACCAGCAACTCGCACTACGTCTAACGGTAAACCATCTCGCCAACCATGCGGCCTGCCCACCACGGTCTCCGATAAAAAGTAGAAAAGGGAAAGCGTTATGAACAACTATCCAGTACTGTTCAGCTACTCATACAACCAGCAGCAGCAGGCAACCGACCTGTCGCTTGGTAAACCTCACTGATTGCATCACCGGTGATTGCGGGTTCTCACAGCTGCCGCACTGAAAGCGTACCGCGGCCTACTTCATGGTTGAGTCGTGGGCACACTATCGTGTAGCGGCCCTCTTCCAGTGGCAGTTCTTCGCTCCAGTAACCGTAACCGATCGGTACGTAGAAGGCGTCATCAAGGATAATTTTGTATCCCTTTTCATTGTCGGACAGCCGTAGAATCGCGAGTGATAGCGGGGGAGGCTCCAGCATTTTCTACTCTCGTTCATAGGCTGTGATGGATAAAAATTCCTTTCGGTAGTCGTCGCTAGCGATGTTAAACTGGTAGCGCCCTCTCGGCAGTTTTAACTGAACGCATGGATTCTTCAAGAACTCTGCGAAGACAGAGATGGGATGATAGATGGGTGTTGTTGTGTTCTTCAGTCGTTTCCGTTGTCCAGTGTTTTCCTTAATCCACCGTATTGGGTGAGTCCTAATAATGTTTGGTCGAGACTGTAACTCCTCGAGCAAGATGGGTGGGTAACATTCTTCGAGCTCCCGGTTACGTCTTTGAAGTTTGGAGACGACATTCGCAGTCAGCTTGACCTGCTGAGGACCCTCCGCTGAGAAACAAGCCAATACAAGGATGTATGTTTCAACACGAGCCTAGCGTTCAAGAAAGCCGTATCTATGGAACAAATCGCTTGAGTTGTCTTCACCCAGCACTGTTTCAAAGTTGACCCGAAGCAGATCTTCATTCTTCTGGGGATCCTCCAACAGCATCAGCATAAAGTCCATCGACCCAGTAGCCTCAGCAAACATTTGGATGTCAGAACCGAGTGGTACTTGCAACGTATAGTGAAGGTTGCGTGTGAAATTAGGACTGTTGACACCCATTCCAACATTTTACACACGCAACGGAGATTCGATTACCTTGCTCAGTAAAGCCTCTCTTTGGGGAAGCTGGCTTACCTCCACATCAATGAAGGACAGGAACAGAATGCTGAAGGTGAGCTCTTCTTCAGCCTCAGGTTCCTCTTCCCCTTTCATGACTACCAACACGAAGTAGTCCACTTCCTCGCTCTTTTAGAATATAAAGACATCCGACAAGAGTTCCCTCTCAGCAGAGTCGAAGCTGCGAATAGAACTTCGAGGATCGAGCACTCTGACTCCGTCATACTCAAACAGCTTCAGCACCAGCCGCTGTCCACTTTGAAAACTTTTGATGTGTCTATCAGCAAATATTCTAATTTCGAAATCCTCTTCGTGCTTTGGTATTTTGATAAGGTACTGCGGATTGCTGCCCACGCAAATCTGCTGGTTCTGGAAAGGCATGGACGGCTTGACTGTCCAACTGCTATCGAATTTCTTGTTGAAACTGTAGATCGACGGGTTCCAGTTTATGTAGATGCAATCGATTTGGGAGTTCAGTTTCGACCATTCCACCTCGTAGAGATTGTTGCTGTTGCTGCTCATTGATGCAACCGGAGGCCCATTCGGGCACAACAATTCGAGAATTCCCTCCTCCCTTTTGACATTCTTGAGTGCGAAGAATATCTCCTTTTCCTCGGACTTTCTCCCGAAAGTGATCAGGATATTTCCCTCCAGAAAGTTTTCAGCAAGACGCTACCATAAGTTATCTTTGTTCGTAATTTCTTCCATCATTAGGCACTCTGGGCACCATCCGCTGAGATGATACACCTCGTAGCACGGACTCCTTTCAACCAAGCTGTTCCCATATATTTGATGAATAGCCCTGATGAATATCTGCTCTGCTGGCAGTTTCAGCGGGCATTCATCCCCCAACATTAGACTTCGCTTTGTCCCGTTGATCCACAGCTTTACTTGAATCGTCATGTCTGGGTTGCGGTGGTAGGCTGGCAGGGTGATCTTAAACATTAGGTGATAGAAGGCGATGGATCCCAGTGCCGCAAACATGACTGGATCGTCTTGCGATAAATTGTCGATGTTCAAAACGAAAGGTTCTGTGTCGAAAATGTCCCAAAGAGGTATACTATTTCCTTAAATGGTAGCACTTCTCAGGTACATATCCTGTTTCAGCTTTTCCACTTCCTCATCCACCAAGTCTGCGTCTAGCAGATACTTTGAAGCTTCTGCTTGGTCTCCAGAGCTATTATAGTAGTCACGGTGAGACGCAGACGATGAGCTATACGATTCCTGAATCGAGTCGCATCGGGATTGTTGGGGGTCGATTGGCTTAATATCCCCTCCTTCAGGAGTGTTTTCGAGTTCTTCCTGTTCAACCACAGAAACTGCCATGATTCTGGCGATCCCCTTCAACGAGGCATCTTCATTGGGAGCCACCACTTCCGATATACGCTTTTTCTTCAGAATGTCATTGCCTTGCTCGTTGAGTTCCCGAATCTTCTTTGTACTGTTGATCATTTTGCTGCGAGTGAGTTCGTTGCCGATAGTTCCGTGTGCTTTCTCAAAAGTGTTAATCATGTTTGTGAGATCGTTATTCAGCCGCAGTAGTGAGGCTTCACTACTACGTTTGCTAATAGCTTGGGGGATATTCATTCGAGAAGACAGGTCTTTTAGCTGAGGTTGGGCGTACACCAAATCGTGATCATGCTTAACTGGCTCCTCAGGGGCCTCAAGCTGTGCTCCTTGAAGACGCAGAAACTGAAGTGAAGGGCGGTGAGGTTCTTTCACTGTGCCCTCGCCAACAGCGAGACAGCATTGATTGCCCATGAGAATTCGGAAATTAGAAAAAAAACAAGGAACGATTTTGTCTGAGGAGAAAAGTAATCATTCAGTGGCGTCCGTTCGGGGACTCCAGGCCAAAAGAGCTGAAAACCTTTTCGATTCGATCAACCTCGCAGTTGCGGAGCAGATAGAGTTCGTGACGCAGACGATCTAATTAGGCTCTGACAAGCTTCTCCGGACCACGCTGATAACGTTTCCAATTGTCCTCGTGATCTTTGAGTTCTGCTTTTTGGCGATCCACTAACTCGACGTACTGCCGTTCAGAGGCTTTGAATTTCTGGATCAAGGTCTCTTGTTTTCTAAGTAGCGGACTAGACTACCTGACTTCTTCCTCAAGGAACTCCATCCTATTGATATCGGCAGCGGTTCGATGCTACAACTCCTTCAGGCACTTCTCAGACTCCTTGTACTTGCTCTTGGCCTTTCGGCAGTACTGATCTAGCCGAAGATAGCGTTCTTCGAGTTTTGACAGCTTTTCCTGAAGCTCTTTGACGCAGCCTTAATATGCACAGAGTTCGATGCTACGCTGATCGTTAAAGGAGGTCACTGCCCTGTTGAGCTATTGGGTTAGTTCATTGATACGTTGCTGTTGCGAGTTCAGCTGTGCTTCTTGGCGTTTCGCTTGCTGCTTCAGCTGCTCGTTGTCCCTTACTAACTTGTCCTGATGCTCCTGAAGTCTCGTATTTTCTTTCTTGAAGTGATCGAGTTAATGACGGACCTCGTTCCAACGCCCTCGAACTCCATCCAACTCGCTGCGGTGCCTTTTTGATGAAGATTCCAGCTATCGCTGGAGGAGTTCGCATCGGTTTGCCAGCTCAGCCGAGTTCGATCGTTCTTTTTCCAGTTCCACAGAAGTGCTGTCGAGCTGAGCTTACTGTCGACTGGAATCATTGCGAGTGCGCTGTAGCTCCACTTCGAATACATCCAATTGTGTCCTACACTGACACAGTTCGCTATTCAGCTGGTCCAGTTCGACCTGCTTGCCGTTGTAGTCTTGTAGCAGCTGGTCGTATCGGCGCTTGTAGCTTAATGCGTCTTCGTACATAGCCGTCATCCGATCCAAATGCTCCGTGAGGGCCTCAATTTCGGAATCCTTCTTCTCGAACTCCCCCTTGAGCATCTCCATCTGCCATTCCAGAAATGAACTACCCGTTCGCGCTGTACTCGCAACTTCTCAATGTAAAAGTGCTCCTGTTTGAGTTCCTGCATTCCGACCAAACTTGAGCTGGGACTCTCCCATCTGTTGGGCACTATGCCAGCCGTCCTTGTCAGCTTTGGACTGCTCAAGTTACGGGTCAGTGTGGGAGGTGAACGTGCCGGTGATGCCTGCCTCTCCAACGTATTCATTAATATTCATAGTTGTTCGACTGCATTTGCAATCAGTTGCTACCACACTCCACAAAGGCGCTGAGACATCCCCACTGCTGAACCGGTTCTGTCCGGCTGCAGAATAATATAACTTAATGGAGGCAATCCAAAAGAAGCTGTAAGCTGAACGCGAACAGCTCGACATTGAAAAGCAGCACGAGCGCGACCTGTCAATCGCCAAGATGCTGACAGATGAGCAGACTCAGCTCGCGATAGAGTACATTTCGCTGAAGCTTGACTGCCTCACCTTCAGCGAAATCAGTGCACACTCGGCTGGCGAGATCTCCAAACTCATCTTCGATGCTGAGCTCAGGCTCATTGAAGCTGAGTTTCGTCAACTGCCTGACGGGCTCTGTTCATTGCAGGAGTTCGTGATCGTCATGCTCAGAGTGCTCAAGTTCCCGATTGAGGTAACCCCACAAGCTGTAGTCGGGCTTCGCGAGATGTTCTCCACAGTAGCTGCCAGTCGCAAGCTTATCGACTACACGTCGTTGTTTAAGTACGTCGTGGGGCAGGTCGTCAGTGTAAAGGACCAAGTAAGCAACACGTAGTTCCAGATGAGATTCCACGAAAACAAACTGCAGGACTTCCTGTTTCACGATAAGGGGATCAAGAGGGTGTTCTACAACAAAGAGCTGAAGATAACAATATGCCTCGATCGCGAGAGTAATCAGATAAAGTTCTACGATAAGGACATGAAGCTATCGACTCGGTACCTTGCCAGCAAGGACAAGCATGAAGGTCGTAACCCAGCCATTTTGTAAGCGGGATACTGCGAGATCTATTTCAGGCTGGGTCTTATTCACGACGATAGTTCAATCACAATCGTAAACGTAAAGCCATTTCTCGAGAGCGACCCAGATTTCTATGTGAATAGCGTGAATGAAATCTGCCAGCACACTCCGAAATCAATGCGATCGATATACTACCTCGAAATGTGGGGGAAGTGGCTGCTGATTGCCGAAGACAACTCAATCTACAAGTTTGACCCGTAAAAGCAGAAGGTCGAGGAACGATTAGAAGAGTTGAACCTCGGCATTCCTGACCTGTCAGTGTACGATGTCTTGGAACTCACCTCCTTGAACACAGTGTGTATGGTGTCTGGCAATCAAGTGTACTTCTTCAACGAAAATCTCACGCAGCGAATGTACGTATTCTCACACGGGTGTAATATCCGTACACTGAGATACAGCGAGTTCTAGAACAAGTTCTACCTCGCAGGCAAGGAGAACACCATCACTATCTTCGAGCGGAATAAGCTTGAAAAAGATTTTAAGGTGAAGATCATTGAACTAGGCCGCTTTCGAGTCAATAGCTTCGAGGTATTTCCAGAGGCAGGCATTCTGATAATGATCGATGACAACTGCGAAGTCAAGCTGTTTGAGTACAACAAGCGCATCGTTAACCAAGAACAGTCATTCAAGCACATCAAGAAGAGCAACGAGGAAATGCTCATGGTACGCTTCAACCGCCACGAGTTCTGTCTATTCGAGACCTACATGGTGGTATTCAACATCGATAAAATGGCCATTGAGAGTGAGGCAGAGACCCGCTTTTCACCGTACTATTACTACAATCCAGAACGAGAGCTGTTCTACTGCTCCGTGAACAATCAGATTGTCTCGGTCCATCTCTTGCGTGGTGAAGTCTAAGACGCCTACACCGAAGACAACTCAAATATTGGAAGGCATCTCTGCTTCTTTCTATCAGAGAGGTCCCACATCTTCGAGATCAGCGACCACTGCTACCTGTACGAGCTATACTTCAACGAGGAGAAGCTGGAAGGGGAGAACCGGAACTACAAGCGAAAAGTCGGCTTGGAGAAGCTCCTGGCGGCAAGCTACGACGCAGAACACAGCATGGTGCTGGCTTGGAGCGATACCAAACTGATACAGATCCGTAGCGACGGCAGCAACAATTTTTCTGTGGTGAACTCTCTGCAGTTCTACAACGGTGAGAAGATACGAGAGGTGTACTTCAACCACGGCGTAATTACTGTATTTACAGCCGGCGGTGCGGTCCACGACTTTAACTTCTACGACGTGTCGCTGCTCGAAAGTCGGCAGTTTCGGCTTCAGGCGGCACAGAACTAAGACGACGAAGCAGAGATACTGCAGTATGTGCGTACTGATGTACAGAAGGCTGAGCTGTTGCTGACCAACAATAATACTTTGCTGGTTTGTAACGAGAATAAGGTACACAGCATCAAGATTGACGAACTACTCCCCAAGTCCAAGGTAGTGTATAACTTCGTCAAGATGCGGTACCAGGAGGTTCGCAACCGTAAGAGAATGAAATCAAGCGAGCCGTTGCTATAGGTCCATGATGAACCTGGAAAGGAGAAGTATATCGAGGAAATCGTTAAGACGCTGTATGTGCTAGACGCAAACGGCTATGCTGTCGTACTTGACCTTACCAATCTCCTGAAGCCGATTGATCTGGAGACTCGACTGGCGTTGCTGCACAAGATCAACGATAGCGGTATCAACGGCTTCATGAAGGGTGGGCAAGTCATTGAAAGCAAATTGCAAGCCAAACTTATTGACTTCAGTAAGGTGATGTCCGCAGAAACAGTGCGTCCGAAATCGGTGAAAGTGTGGCGCCCTCATTAACGGTAGGTGGTGCAGATCGTTGGCATCCACTTTGAGCAACCATGCATTGTTACCTACGCCAATGACGGTTCCTTCAAACTGTGGAACGATAAATGTGAGTATCTGTTTGCATTGAGAATGCCCAGCTTCAGCAGGTAGCTTTGGAACATGACCTAAATCGAGAGGCAAAAATGCGAGAGTAACATTGAAAAGATCCAGCGGTTGCTGCGTGACTACCAACGTCGTATTAAGCGCGCAAGCGAAGGACAGAGCGTACAGATGTTGCTCCAGAAGTCTAAAAATTTCAAAAGAGGAAATGAAGTGGAGCGCCCTAATCTCCTGGAGCCGTTTTCGATTGAGATAGACAACCGGGAACTGGAAGACTTAATGAACAAGACGCAAGTGATGCAATTCAACAGGAGGTTCAGTCTGCAGGAAAAGCGAACCAAGCGCGATGAGCTGTCGACCACAGCTTATAAACCTTCGGAACTTTCGCCCTGGAAGAAGAATACTAAGTTTGTACAGCTTGTCGAAGCAGTGGACCGGAAACATCACGACCGCATACCAGTCGAATTGAATAAATTGCGGGTATCACTTGATGTCCAGAAACCTACAACAGAATCTCCCGAAAAAGAGAGGATGATCAGGATACCGTTCCTGCCGCAACTTGACCATTACACTCCTGAACCCAAGCCTGTGGAGGAAGTACCAGAACCGCCAGCTATCGATCCCAACGAAAGGCAGGAGGATGTCAAGGACACTGTCCGCTATCTGAAGAACAAACGAATCGGCCCTCGTATTAACAAGTTTGACGAGATCGACAAGGAATTCGAACGCAAGAGAATGCAACAGTACAAGAAGGCAAAGCACCACGCAGTGATTAAAGTGGCCAAGAAGGAGGAAGTGCGTTCAGAGCGTGAATCCAGGCAGCAGGTGAAGGGCGAACTCATGGACCAGATTCGCCTGATCTTCTAAGATCACAACCGAGAAGTGATGCGCACAAAGGTTGGCCGAATCAAGGAAATCCCACGCATCCAGATCCACCGTCATACCGACGACACCGTTTGATAACACTCCAACTTTAATAAACTAGCTCGGAAATAATGGTGCGGGTCAGATCAATGGGTACCAAGAAGGGGTGAGCTGTTTGATTAGCTCAAGTTCACACTCGCCCTTTGTGAAATTGAACAGATCAGGAAGAGCGTACTTTTTGCTGAGTTGCCTATAGGTCTTCTCGTCGCGCAGCTCATCGAAATACGGGTGTAATAGAGCCTCCTCAGGCTTAAGGCGCTAGTTCGGATCGTACTTCATCACCTTGCTGATCAGGCTGATCAGTTGTGGGTCGGTTCGCTCTCTTACAATCTAAAGTAAGTTTCCGATAGTACTTTTCGCCATTATCTTGCAGCGATTTTTGGGAAACTGAATTTGTTGAGGTCGTAGTTGGGGTTCATCGCCAGCACTTCCTTCTATGTTGGTGTGCCGAGTGCCTTGATGATTTCTACAAGCTGGTCGATATTGCTCGCGGCCATAAATAGGGGTTCAAAGATGAGCATTTCAACGATGACGCAACCTACCGACCACATGTCAATCTGGTTCGTATATTCTGTGGCGCCGAAGATCAGTTCGGGAGCCCGGTAGCACCTACTGCAAATGTAAGATATGTTGGGCTCACCTGGTACCAACCGCTTCGCTGAGCCGAAATCACACATGACGAGCATATTGGTCTTCGGGTCGATGAGGATGTTGTGAGGCTTGATATCGCGATGGCAAATGCTGATCCTGGTGAGGTACATCAAGCTCCGGAACATCTGATAGCTATACAGCTTGACCAGAGTCTCCGGAATGGGGTTCTTTCTGCTGTGCTTTTTGATGATGGAGTAAGCAGTTTCCGGAAAGTAGTCCATGATGACATTCAAAAACTCCTGTCCCTTTTCCTGCGTGAAGAAGGCGTCCTTCATCTTGAGCACGTTCGGATGGTTTAGTTCCTTCAGGATTTCGTATTCCCTATTCTTGTACTTTGGGTCCTGCAGAACCTTCTTGATAGCCACAACCTACAGAGTTTGCTTGTTGCGTCCCTAAGTTAATAACGGCTGCTACCTTGTATACCACTCCAAAAGTACCACTTCCAACCACCTCGTCATAGGAGTACTTGCTGGCACCCGAAAGGCTGGCCGTACCTGTTGTTACGTTGGTCGTTTTCTTGCTGGGAACAACCAACGGCTCTTATCGCTTGTGCTGCTGACCCGTTGTCAATTTTCTATCCCGTCCAAAGAGTTGCTCAACGAGCTTGCTCTCTGCCTTGCTGAAGTACAGTGATTTCTTTTCGTAGGGCTCAGTTACGAGGGTTTTGTTCGGTCTGACTGACGGCTTCTTCTCTTTCGACAGAGGAGCCTTGCTCTTCGATGCAGTTTTGTTAATGTGGCTGGCCGAAAGTCCTTTGCCTAGGCTGGCATACTTTGTACTCTTCTTATCGCTATTGTGGATCTTGTTGTTCTCGGCCAGGGCGTTCTTGTTCAGGTACAAGTTGATTCGTTTGTAAGTCTGGCCCAAATGTGGTTATCGTTCATCGTAGGCCTCCGTGTAGAGTCTCCGGGACTCCTCCGTCTGTGGTGGCCAGCGACGGTACCTTTTTCAGAGGGCGAGTCGGTTGTAAGTCGAGCTTCGTCCGCGGCTTGAAGTTCCCGTTCATCCACCTAACGATGCCCAGCGATTATATGAATTAATAACCATCCGGTCAACCATCAGTCCTTGCTTTCGTTCATGCTAAAGTAGTGTTCAATGGCGGTACTTACCTGCATGCTGATCTCTCGGTTAATTTCCCTTCGAATCATCCTTCTATAAAGGAGGAATACTCCAAAGCCGGATAACGCGACGGCAATGATCAGGAACATGTAGAAGTACCAGCTGCTCGAAGCTGGTGCAATATACTCGGTAAGACAACCTTTCTCTTGCTGCAGGCTTAGCTTACTGCACATGTAGGCCTTGAGTTCAGCACGATCCCTCACCCGGATGATCTGACGATCCACCGTAAATGAGGGGTACTCGTTGATGTGGGTGTACATGTACTTATCTGAATTTATCTCGTCGTAGAGATTGTTTTCGCATTTCCGTGCTGCATCCTCAACCCTCTCGTTGATGAGCGTGAGATCCATTCCCAGATCGGTTGCGACCCTCTCAGAACACATATCAATGTTCTTATCACGCCGGTATTTCTCCAGACAGCGAGTTTGGATGCCGCCGATGTACGCCAGGTACTTATCGGGGAACCTCGAAAAAATTTACTTCTGGCGAATATCCTCCATGACGATGGTATTTGAGGTTGTTGAGACTGTATAACTCTATCGAGTACTTTAAGAAGGTGAACAGAACTCGCCTCCGCATGCACACGATTTGAGGGTGGCGATGGAAGAGTTGCAGCTTCTGGAGGGATCCAAGCTGTTATGGATGCAGCCGTAGATAACATAACGGGGCTTCCAGGTAACCTTCCCACTAAGTGCTGGCACTTCCCTCAGAGTCTCATTCCAATCTTGTAGTAAATTGTAACTCGATTGGTCAATTGCAGAGACCCAGAGCTCCACCAAAGTCTCGGTACGTGCAGCCTTATGGTAGGTGACTTCAACTTCGACTGAATCGATCTTGTTAGTGTCCATGTAGTTAAACAGCAACATGCCTTCCTTCTCGTCAATCAAGAATGACAGGAACGTGCCGTCAGTGAACATTGAGTAGGGCTCTTCTAGCCGATTCGGATCGTCATCAACGATGATGACTCCCATAGCGCCTGCTTTCATTGCGTGGTACGCCTTCTGTCGGTAAGAGCAATTCGGCCCATTAACAAGCACGAAGAATGACTGGGCAGCAAGCTTATCAGTATTGAATAGCGGAGAGCATGCATCGAAGGGCTCTGCTAGCACGAACCTTCTGTAGATATCGATGTTTCGCTCCTTAGGACTGAAGGGTGTGAGTCTCAAGCCTACATGAGTGGAGTGGGGTACGTGGATTCTTCTGAAGCTTGCGCAGGGGTTGATTGTCGACGACCCTTAGCAGCGAAGTATGATCAGCTAGAACTGCGACGGAGAGGAGCGCCGCTAACAGAAGCTTCACGAACATTGTGAGAGTAATATTACACGCATTGCTGACTGCATCAGCCAAATACAATAATCCGTTCGTGACGATTGGAAAATGCTTACCCAGCCTCTGCTGCCGTATAAGCGCAAACCTCAGGAGATTGCTTCTTTAGTAATGTCCGATTCTTTGGTCAGTAGGCGTATGAGCCAGGAAAAATCTTTCTTGCTCTTGCAAAGTTAGTCTTCCCGCTCTGAGGCGAAGCTAAGTCAGTGCATCTAACAGCACTACCAGAACGATCAATCCGAAAAGAAACCGAGACTTATATCTGCCACAACCTTCAACCCTGATGACACTCTGGTGCTCTTTTGGCAGCTGATTGTCCTGCTGTGTTGCATAGTCTATTTCTTGGAGCTGCCTGTCGCACTGACATTCAGTAGTTCCTACCGCAATCGCGATACGACGGGTTACCTCTTCGAAATCATCAACATCCCGTGCCTCCTGATCTTCACAATTCACATTCTCGTTCGCTTCAGAACTGGATACTACCACCGCGGCATTCTCATTACCTAGCCGATGAAGATCGCTCGACACAACGTTATTTACCTATTGTTTGACGCCGTTGCGTTGCTAAGCATTGCCATCAGCGAAGGGCAGTAAATAGTCGATAACAACGAAACTGATCCAAATAAGGAGAACTCTGTCAACCTCTCATGCCTACTATTTTTGATCTGCAAGACCCCCGATCTGTACCTCATTGAAAAATCTATTAACCGTTCTCTGCAACTGCATCGTCGTCTCAAGGCTGTCTTCAACATGAGCGTTCTCATCTTCTTCATTCTGTTCCTTTGCAATGCCTACGCCTGCATCTTCTTTACTATCTCCATCAACTACAAAAATATGCATAACATACCCACTGGTGGCGATAACTGCTGGATCGATGCAGTCAAGGCGGAGGGTCTCTACATCAGCGAACACCTGTGGACAGTGCAGTACGTTTACAGCCTCTACTGGGCAAGTACCACCATGCTTACCGTCGGCTATGGTGATGTTGTGCCCAAGAATCGTTATGAAGTCCTTTTTGACATTGTTGCCGAGTTCACCTCATGCCTCGTCTTTGCTTACTCTGTCAACAAAATATGGGAAATCAAAAACGAGCTGAACGACAAAAAGGAGAAATACCAACGTAAGTCTAACCTTATCAACCGGTTCATGCGGGATAAGAACGTCAAGTCGGAGCTTCGTGGAAAGGTTAATGCCTATCTGGTGCATTTTTACACTGAGTAAAAGTTTCGAGAGCAAGGAGAAGAAAATGAAGTTATAGAAGAGCTAGCGCCAGGCCTCAGAGAAGAACTCTTTATGGATTGTTACGGCTTTATCTTCAAAGAGTTTGCAGTCTTCAAACCCTTTTCGGAAGACTTCTTTTTGCAGATGGTCTATTAAATCGAAGAGGTGCGTTATTCCGAAACCTAAACCATCTACGACCCTTGTGAGGAAGAAAACGATTTCGGACTCGCTTATCTATTCAAGGGGCGGGTGGAATCTTACATCCAGCTGCAGACACGCCGGTACATCCTTAGTGAAATTCCTGCTGGCGATCTGTACGGACACTACCAATTTTTTACTGGGCTGTCAACTTCGACTGCACTCAGAGCCCGTTGCTACTGTCTGGTGTACTCTTTGAAACTATCCAAGTGGAAAGCTACTATCCGCGAATTCATCAGTGATCTCTAAAAATACTGTGAGATTCGTGACAGTGCACTCTATCTCGGTAACCTGAAACCACTCCGCCTGAGTTGTTGGCTTTGCGAGTCCCCCAGCCATATCGCTTAAGATTGCGCAAACAGGTCATTGGGATAAAGCAAAATCCTTCAAATAAAGAAATACAAACAGAGTGAAAATTTCCAACGACGCTCTGCTTTTTAAAGAAGAAGGTTTCGGATCGTGGAGATTCTCAACCGCGGTTACATTCAATAAGTCAATACAATGAGAGAATTCATCCTGGCCAAGACTGCAGAGTAGATGCGAGCCAGTCACGGATCAGAGCAGATTGGGCAAAGTGGTAGAGATTCTGCGTTAGAAGTTTTGGAGGAAGAAGAACGGCTCAGCGAAAGGTTCGACAGCTATAACGAGGAAGTAGATAGTTCAGAAGCGCAGAACACCAAATGGTACAAGAACAGTTTGCGGAAAGCCAACAGCCAGACTGCTCCACGCCTCCGAAAGCACTCAACCGCAATAATGGCGAGCCAGGTCGCCGAACAGCGCAGGGAGTTAGTGGTGGATCCAGTGCCTGCGCAAGTGCTCCAGGCCGCAGAGGAGTAGAACGAGGAGCTGCCATAGTAGATCGACCAGGCCGGCCTTTTTGAGAACTACTTTCCGCATCGCAACGTCGAATTCATCATCGCAGAGCAGGACAGGCGGGCAGCCCTGAGCCTGACCCGTCGCGAGTCAAAACGCTTTAGCATGGTACCTCAGGAGCCCTACACCGCGCTGTGGTGAACTATCGATGAATGCCAATATTGATTACAGGAGTGTCGCTAGTTATTCGATTTCCATTGTTTTGTACAATCTTCGAATGCTCGACATGGCAGTCAAAAGGGCTGGCAGCGCCGAACCAGACCGCTACAGGCTTGAGCAGGTTAGTAAGTTTAGACTGGAGCGCAGTATCGAAATGAAGCAGCTCCAGCAGAAGAGTGTCAAGGAAAAGCGACTTACCCGCTACACAGAGCTCAACTGGCAGCAGTATGAGCAGAAGGAAGAGCACAGCGGCATCGATCTGCAGAGCTGCCGGTCTGTTGAGATCGCCCAGCAGGAACTCCTACCGTAACCCGGCCACGATCAGTCCAAGATCTACGACAAAATGTCCATCGAGGATAGTAGAGTCAGCAACCTCACCTTTCAGAAGTTTCTGCTCGTGGAGAACCTGTGCTTCCTGCTCACCTACGTCAGCCTCTTTGGCAACATCCTCTACTCTGAGAGCGAGATGAAGAACATTCGCTCCCTGGAGATGGAGGCGCTCATCAACATGTCCACGACAACCGTCCTGCTCAGTAACTCATGCCTTATCGCAGTGATGCTCACCATCGTCCGTTACGTATTTCTCATGCAACTTCGCTAGGACCAGAAGATTCTCAAAGAACAATCTACCTTTTTCCAGAAACTGAATCGCACAGGTGAACTATGGCCTCTACTGCTTTAAGAGCTCATGATCAGCTTCCACCCGAATATGTTTTGCCGAGGGCTCTACATCACAGAGCTGGAGACCTATGATCTCGCCTATGTTGATCACGACGTCAACGATATGCTCGCACTATGTCTACTTATCCGCTGCTACATCATCCTTAGAGCAGTAATCACCAACACCAAATTCGCTTCCCCTCGAGCCTCTCGTCTCTGCCGGATTCATCTTTGTGAACCAAATTTTATGTATAGTGTCAAATGCATTCTCAAAGAGTATCCTCTCCGAGCACTTCTGACTATGTTCATGATGCTGCTGTTCATATTCGGTCATGGGCTCAAACTATCAGAGGGGCCACTCAAACAAATTGAGGGAGATTCATCTAAAATGGACTTCACAGATTATACGAACTGCTTTTGGTGCATCATCGTCACCATGGGTACTATTGGCTATGGCTAGTACTTTCCTCGAACATTGCCGGGAAGATTTATCTGTATCCTTGCCGCCGTAGCAGGAGTCATTCTGAGTTCATTGCTGATAGTTGCTCTGTCTGCCTACTTGACGATGACACCAAACGAGTCCAAAGCTCATATTTGTATAAAGCGGCTGAAACTGCAGAAGAGCCTGTCGGACGAGGCCTCCTCAGCCATGATTTCGATCGTAAACCTTGGGCGTCAGATGAAAAGTGAGGAATTCAACTAAAAACTCTACTTCAAGGAGATCTTTGCGAATCTCAAGAAGAACACAGAGAAAGTGAAGATAAAGATGCGGTAACTGCCACGCTTAGAGTAGGAAGATAAAGTCGCTGGTCGACAATAACAACATCTACGAGGAGATGGTCCGACATTTCTCAATTCTCAAGAATAACCTGAAGGAGATCTACGTCAAGCAGGAAAAGATCAAAGGAAACCTCCAGTGTCTTTCGGAGCTGAACCCCACCAAGAACAACCTGAATATTGCCAACGAAGTCGAGAAGATAGTGCGCCGCATGCAATAGTGACCGTTCCCAACTAAAGTTATTTTTATTATGCACAGGAACAACCTCCAGAGACACGCCAGATTGCAGTCATAACCTGTGGCCGGCGTTACCGCACTCACCAGCATCTAACGGTACAACGCTCACGCCAAAGATCTGGTCAGGAGCACACAAAATCGTATTAACGCGGCTGCTCGAGGTCTATTCAAACGACCAGCACGAGCGACTCCAGTTGTCAACAACAAAACACTACCGTACCTGCACACTTCGGTTGAGAATATGGAAGACTGTTCCTTGGTGAAGATGCGAATGGATAGGCATTCAGAGTAGGACAACGGTTCGGTGCTCAAGGGCCAGATTAATCACCTGCAACACGAAAAACAGCACTGCGAGCAGATAGTAGGTCGCGCTCGTAGGAAATACAACTCGATCGTGTAGATCAGAACTCAGGCTCTGCAACATAAGCATCAAATCTAATAGGTGAAATGGTAGCTTATTCAGCGCAAGTAAATGCTCAAACGGAGCAACGAGAGGTTTCTGTCAGAAGTCAAAAGCAGAGCAATGTCTTCGAAAGAGTTGCACAAAAGCAGAATGAGCTCGTGGAAGGGTCGACTTAGCACCGAAGTCAGCGCTATCAAGCAAGCAAGCGAGCAGAACTACAAGGTTATTGCTCACAACGAAAGACAAGAGTCTGCAAAGAAGCGTAATCTCGCAGAAAGTGTACGCAAGCAACATCAACGCATTGCAGAGCAGAAGAAATAGATAGAAATGTTTAGGAAAAGCTTCTCTCAAAGCAACCGACAGGAACGTATTCTCAAAGAATGGGACCGTACCAGAGGTTACATCGTACCTCCGTGATTATATAGGCAGAAGAACAACGACAAGCTGTGCAAGAGGCTGCTCACCCAATTCGACGAGTACAAGAGGGCAGCTGAATAGGCCAACAGAGAGC
>ERZ724508.524-NODE-524-length-27004-cov-5.337749_pt1 | contig 27004 bp, 33 predicted proteins | sample MGYA00376041_ERZ724508 | MGnify/ENA primary metagenome ERZ724508 (study PRJEB28724, sample SAMN07190887) | wastewater metagenome | isolation source: effluent of sewage treatment plant in Hong Hong | place: USA: Christiansburg, Virginia | collected 2016-03-01 ...
CTTAACGCGAAGTTGTTGAGCGCGAGTCACCAAAGCAGCTTTCTTCTTGGCGCTGATGTTGTGAGCGATCTCAGCACAGAAGGTGCGGTTGTTCATGAGGAGCACCTCAAGATCCTTATTGTTCCTGACGAGGAACTTCTTAAGCCCGTTGGGGAGGTGGAACTTGGTGCGGAGGTCACTGCCGAAACCAACTTCGGGCATGGCCTTGTTGCCACGGAACTTGCGACGAACGCGATTGTCAATACCTGAGATAGAGTGGGAATGTACCGCGAGGACGTCTCCAGCTGCCGGTCATGCGCCCTGGATAGCAATCAGACTCGAATCGCACGAACTTGGCGGTACGCTTCTTGACGATTTTCTTGGCGAGGAGGGGTGTGGATTTCACCATTGACAATATATTAATTAATTAATATTTTGGATTAGCTTCAGCACAGCAGTTCTGCTCGCAGGCTTGCTTTTAGAATATAAACGCAACGATGTTAAAAAACAAAGAGCCGACCACGAAGTCTGTCGATAAACCTCCCAAGAAGGGAGCCATCCGCAAGCTCTACGGCTTCATCAGCAAGAAGCTGGATCTGGGCTTTGGCTCCAAAAACAGCGTCACTACCCTCATGCACATGCAGTCGGGGCACTTCGGACAGTTGGACACCACCCACTTCACGAACCTCGATCGCCAAAGATAAAAGAAGAACGCAGAAGCACTGCTTGCTAGTCACTCCGACCGCTATCTCGAAGGCGTCTCATAGTAGGTGACTGACCCCCAGGAGTAGCACAGATTATGGAAATTGCAAGTCAGCAAGTGCTATCGGCGCATCCCACCCTCCTTCTTCCAGCAAGATCACTAACTGCCACCAAACCTGCTCAGCCGTAACAAGGAAAAGAGTCTAAGCACTCGATTCGAGCTCACAGACTTCCTCGATGAGGTAGAATTCAACCTAACAAGTCACGTTAACAGTCGCTTCAAGGAATTCTTCGAGTTCATAACGTCCATGGGCCAGATCGAAGAGTTAGTGAAATCGAACCTCCAAAGGCTGCATCAGCTGCGCACACACAATAAAAATCTGCAGTAGAACTTACTAGGCAAGGCCGAACATGTTCGGGTGTTGCGTATTCGCGTTGACAACCTCAGTCGATATCGAACTGCACTTGAAAACACAAAGTACTCGTATCGCAGAGCTTAGACGCATGGCAACGATGCCCAACGACATCCGAAATGCCTTTACTCGCGACAAAACGAAGGCCTTATACCTATTTAACTTATACAAGTCACTGCATGACCGGTCGAGGCTCCATTGCTGTCTCAATCGGAAGACTTCATGTAAGTTCGAAGAGGTACGAGAATTCCTTCGCCAAAATTTCCAAGTAGCCTTCACAAAATCTTTCTGGAGCTACATTACGGAAGTTATAGTCTATGACCAACAGACACTGCAATCGATCTTTGGTCTCAACAAGAAATAATTCATGACAACGCCAAACTTTCTACAATCGTTGAATGAGAAACCGAAACTAGAGTAGAGTCGTTGGGATTAACCCCATGAGATAGTGATAAAGGAAAATATTGAGGCAGAAATCAACGAGATCGCTGTAAAAGGTTTTCCGTTATGTGGATTGACCTGCAATGTGCTTATTCGAGACCTGATGGAGTTTATGAGCTGCTTCCAAAAGAACTTTCTGAGCGACCTTATGGACAAGGTTCGGGAATCATTTGATATGGTTGCCGCTAATAACCTGCTTACCCTGAGTAAAAGCAGGTAGACTATTATCTCTGAGTTAGAGCCGCTCATGGAAAAGGTTAGTTTCGGAAAATACGTACGGATAGTGGAGTCCTATTCGGAGGTTATGCAGAAGGTTGTAAGACGGTGCCTATCGATCGTCAACAGAATATTGCAGTCGTTCTGCAAAATAAAACCATCGAACCAACGGGAGCTGGAAGACAGCTTACTCGAGGTAGCTAATTCGGTGCTGGACTTCAGCAGTACCGGTCTCCTTTCGGTAGTCAAGCTTAAGCGGATCAGCAATGAATTTGAGATCTCTAGCTTCAAGGACCTACTGAGAATATTCTAGGAATGGGCTGAATTCACGAAGCAGATGCATGATATCTACCTTCAACCGTTGCCGATCTTCGGAGCAAACATCCAGCGAACACATAATCTGATATAGGCGATGGCACTGGAAAGCCTCAGAAAGAGCTATATGCAAAGCTACTTCGCCAACCTCCACCAGTTCTCACTCAGTAATAAACTCAAGAAGGCGTTGGAAAATGACAACTGGCAGGAAATCGATATTGAACCTGACTACTTCCAGAGTCTAGGCTACCTGCTTGAGGGTGAGCAGTTTCTGCAGAGCCGACGCAACAAGATGATGACCAGCAGCATTCTCTTCGAGAAGAAGGTGTCTTCCAGCGCCAATATCCAACTACCAGGCAACGAATTCAGGGTGACAAACAAAGAGATCGTCATCAGAGACAGAAGATTTAAAGCTACTAGCTCAACCTTGCAGCTACTGGAGACCCTGGAGGAATATCTCAAAATCTATCAGTCTTGCCAGTAACTGGGCAGAGAAATCGCATAAAAGCTTGTTGAACTGCTAAAGGCCTACACATCGTACTTAGAGGAGCTTATATTACGAGGAAGGGCGCTTCAGCTCAAACGAATAAAGGGTAACAGTATCACAGCTCGACACTTATCGCTGTGCTACTTAGCTCTCGAAATCATTCTGGAGCTGCTGCCTAGCATCAATAAACACCTGCCACTCGCTAGCGACGAGCATCACAAACTTGTCCAAAAGCTGCATGGACACTAAGATGAGATCGTGAAGAAGTTCCATAGTGTCATGATATGCACCATGGAGCAGGAATGTAAACTCGTTGATCTGAAGCCGCCAGTTCCATCTGAGGGCACCCGCAGAATTCTTGACCATATCCGTTCGATGTACGACATCCTCGTTGACTACTTCTGCGAGGACGATATGCGTAAGTTCTTCAGCAAACACTACTTACGGAAGTACATTGACACACTTCAACGACTTCGCCCAACCGACCCCCAAGAAGCCTACCTCAAGGCCGAAGAGATCGATTATTTTCTCCGGGAGTCAATGCAGTACGAGAGCATCCTCACAGACTACGATAAGATGGCGGGGGAGCTAAGACGGATGCTGCCTAATTGACATTTTCTGTGAATTATATTACTGCTGTTAGATGTTTACGCAGCAGCGACCGAACTCGGCCCAACCTAAGGCTCAAGGCACCTACACCAAGTACTTCCAGCCGGAGTTCGCAGCGAAGCAGAATAAGTGCAAGCTGGGTACATGTGATAGTTACAATAGGTGTCATTCATCCCATTCCGGTGGTGGAGAGAAGAAGCAAGGCAGCAGCCGATGAGTAGAGCAAACAATTCAACATCGTGGTGAACACCCTGCAGATGAAGTAGCTTGGATACGACGTAGACACACCTACCAAGAAAAGAAGTTGGAAAAGAAACCGGTGTCTGAGGAACTAGCCAAACCCTTCATGTACGTTGAGAAGGTGATGCCCAAACGCAAGCCGGATCAAACTGCGATGAAGCACATCGATGTTTGGATGCCCAACCCAGCAGTTGACACTACTCGCAAGCCAAAGTATCTGAAGAACCAGTCCCAAACCCAGTAGTCAGTTGCGGAGGGCCAGCACGTGTCTATGTACGATATCGAGGAGCACAAGCGATCAGTCGCGAAGGAATTCTTCGGAAGAATGCACGAGTCGGACCCTGAAGTGACTCTGCGAAACCACTTTTCAATTTGGTCGAAAAGCAAACGGTTGAAGCTGGACAAGGACCTCAGCAGTAAACGATAATTAATTCAGTCGACGAAGATACCTTTCTCAAGTTCGTGCGTGAGTTTACTTCTGAAGCGATTAAGGACAACCTCATTCATGACTTTTTCAGCTGTTTCTGCAGTCAAACCAAGACCAGCTAGAAACCGGTTGCGACAACTGCTCATGCTTCGGTGGGTAGCCCCAGCAATACGAATATATTCTCGCGACCCACTCACAAAATATCCATGAAGGCGCTCAGCTACAACTACGAAACCTTTGTACGAGCCAAGACGGAAGTTAACAGGGTTCTGTCTGACAGAGCAGCTCAGGATCGTTACGTCAACATGAAGATATACATCGATCACTGGCAGGTACACTATGACTTTACGTAGAGTAACTACCCCACCATCAAGACTACCATGTTCCACATGCGGTAGTACTAGAACCGACTGCGACACCGATTTGAGTATATCCGTGACAGCTACCAAAACCCATTCGTCAGCGAAATCGAGTAGCTGAGGAAAGAGTTGCAGCAACCTATGATAAAGTATGATAAGCCTCGCAAGTAAGCTCTTGAGAAGAAGATCGAAGATTACCTGCAGCAGCATTAGCGAACGCTTCAAAGGGTCCACGACTAGTACCGAACTTTCTCGGAAACCTTTGAAGATAATATTGTGCACAACCACAACCTGTTCTTCCGGAAGAAGACTATAATGAAGCTGCTCTCGCCTATAGTTGTAGAGACCAACCGCATCACAAAGGAGCGTATAGAACAGCAGGTCGGGTTCCAACAGCAGCGCTATCAGGAGTATTTGGAGGTGCTCAGCAGATACACTATGGGCTTTTGTGCAGATAAAAAGGTACTTAAAGAGGAATCGTTTACGTTGGCAGAGTTCGCCTACTTCCTGTCAAAGAACTGTCAGTCTAAGGAGGAGGTACTATGCCTCAAGAAACTAGTGAAGAGGGTTAAGTAACAGCATTGCCTTAAACAACGATTGGAAGTGGAAGACGTAGATCAGTTCCCAGGCGACGAAGAAGTATCTATCGAATTGCTTAACCAGTGCTTCGAAATTGAGTGCACAAGGGTGATATTCAAGAACCAGATATGGAAAGAACTGCTGTAGAGCATTATTGTACCTCCGGGTGCCTACGAGAGCAAGTACCACTCTCAGACCATCAATATGAACATCACATTTGAGGGTATCAGAAGGCTCTTCGATGATATTGATAGGCAGATGGCACTCGAACTCAACCGCTCTCGGGAGATCTGTCGGCTTGTCGAGGGCGTCAACTACGATGACTTCCAGACCTATGCGGAAATCATCGCAAAGATTGATCTCTCAGCACCGCTTGAATATTAAAGCTCGGGGAAGGTGGATCTGCTCCCCAAGGAACCCCCAGCAGCTAGCATACTGAGAAAGTTCGCAGGTGAAGTTGCAGATATAATCCACTAGACATCAGAAGATAAAAAGGTAAAGTTTGCTGATATGATTTACACAAACTTGGACAAACTGAGAGAGATCAATAAAAAGGAGGAATACGAGAAGTCGAAGCAAGATGAAGACAAGAAGAAGCAGGAAGCAGACTCCGCAATGAAACTGTTAAAGGACTCTCAAATGTTCGAAAGTATACTCATGCAGAAGGAGGAGGAAATCAATAAGGTAGCCAAGGACCTTTCTAAAGCGGTCATGGCTCGTGCTCAGGGAGGCTTTGACAGAAGCATTGTCGTAGAAACGAAACCCCAATAGGAACATCAAGAACACCCTCAAAGCCCTGGTAACGATCTACATCTCATGAAAACCCTCACCAAATCCTTTTATGTCAGCGAACCTATAAATGTCAATGCCTTGGACGCTCGGTTCCACCAATAAAGTATGAGTAAAATTCAAGAGGAAAAGAAGAGATCAACTCTCAACAATTCTCAGTTAAAAAATGCCTCCAAAGTTGTCCCAACTGACCCGAGCTCGCTCTAAGTTGGGGTTATCGGACAGTCATTACTACTCTCTAACCTTCCAAAGATTGAGGAATTGCCTGAAGATCCTCTCAGAATATCGAAGTATCTCTTAAAGACACTGGATGGCATTGATCAATAAAATGCCAAACACATTGAACCAAAGCACCCCGACAGATCGATAAGAGAAGGAGTAGACCACAACTATTTCAAGGAGAAGGTAGACTTTGAAAAGAAGCCAGCTGTCTTCGACTGTGAGGGTGCCAGCAAATATTCGCTTCTGCTGCCTGTGAACTACTATAGTAACTCAATCCTCCAAGAAGAAGGGAAGGACAAATGGTACTTACGACCTCATCATGTTGAAACACTCACTGAGAATCCCTTGTCAAAGAAGGACAATGTTGTGTCTACATAGTACAAAAGCTCGTTGGAGAGGATAGGTCAAAAGAAGCGTCCAGACGAGCTAGTGATCGAATAGAACGTACGGAGGAAGGATGTTATCATCCATGAGTTAGAGGAGAGGTTGATCAAACTCAAGGAAAATCTTCACCATGCAAAAAGGTAGTCTGAGACTTATGCAGGGATACAAGCTATAAGGGAGGCGTTCGTGTGCCCGTAACTGTCGTCGACAACTATTTTAACAAACTCACCAAGGACAAACAGGACAAAGACTTAGAGGTAGGAGCCTACTAGAGCATTCTGTACGACCTCCGAAAGAGCGAGAGGGACATGTAAATCCAATTTAATGCAGGTTGGTGGGCTATCGTGGAGATTAACTCGCTCGGAAAGGCTATCCCCAAGATAAGTGGTGGTAGCGGAAAGACCCAACTTTCGTCGAGGAATATGTCAGGCATCGATAAATCGAAAACGACTCCAGACGGCCACCCTAGCAGCAGAAGCACATCCCACACATTCAGCGCCTAACCAACGAATAACTCTATTGATTGGCTTCTTCCAAATTTGTAGTTTGAAATGCTCGATGTAACTTTAGGAGTTTGAACGGTTACTCAGGAATGAAGTGGTAGGGCAAGGTCCACTGACGATTGCCGATATGTTTGGCTGTAAAGCACAACTTTAGAAGCTGAAGTTACTCCAGCTTGAGGAAGAGCTGCTTAGCGAGAGGCACATCCCAAATCATCCATCCAAACAGTAACCCAAGAAGGTCAAGGTGTCGCATGTGTTGGACGAGTTCATTGGTAACACCAACATCCCCACAAAGAGACAACCTGAGAAGAGAACAAGCCACAGAGAAACCAAGAAGCAATCGCCTCCGAAAAGTCAACAGAGAACACGAAAGTTGGTTGTTACTCCAATCGCCTAACCCAAGCTGGAGATAACAATCGACTTACCAGAGCTGTAAGATCCCAAAACCCCCAAACTAATGATCCAGGACATCCAGCAAGACTTAGGAGCACTGCTAAACAAAATGCGTCCACCCAAGAAATGACGAGATACAACTCCTAGACGCTATCAAGAATCCTCGAGATCCTTGCTAGAACTGATCTTCTTCATTGGCGACTCGTTTAGAGTTCTTCGGGTGGTCACGAGACTCAGCTTTAGTTTGGTCTTTTTTTCAGGTGATTCAGGGTTCTGGGGAAGTTGCTGGTCACTCACAAGTACAGCCTCAGTAGGCATCATCGTCGATTGAGCCAGCTTCGGTGCCATCATGCTCGCGAAGGGAACCTGCATGTATACTTGGCTGCCTTGAAGGGAATGCACAGGGATCATATGTACAAGAGGAATCATTGGTACGTACAGCTGATGTCCTCCTACCGAATGCACTACCGAGCGGTTGAGTCTGTGTTCACTTTCGGGTCTGAAATATTGAGGATCTCGAGCAGGCTGCTGTTTTTGGCTCGAATTCGATCGAGTCTCTGGATTTGCTTTTCCATGGACGTTCGAGGTTCTGCTAAGTATCATGTGGTCTTCATCGGGAGCCAACCCATAGGTGCACACCCTGCCAAAGACGGGACAGATGGCGCATTTCCCCTCCTCGACGTTGAGTGGAGGATGGCATCGAGCACAGCAATGACAACAGGGTAGGTGCTCATGGTCTACAGCCTTGCCTTCCGTTGCCTTACTGTTCATTTTATTTTTATTGCGAGACTAAAGCTACAGGATTTATCCTGCCTTAGATGCCAAATCACGAACGGGAAATGCCACAGCCTATTTCAAGTTTAATTACCTCTCTGCAAGCTTTCCACCAAATCACCGCTGAACTCCTTTATTAACTGGCAATTGTTGAAGTTGCACACTCTTTGTTAAAATTCGCAACAACAATTTGCGATGATATTGGAAGAAGCACTAGCTGGCGATGCCAGACCCTCCATCCTGTGCCCCAGCTGCGGTATGAAGTTCACACCCACCATCAGCAACATCTGTCCGACGTGTACAGTCACCCACACCGATATCACCGTTGGTATCACCAAGGAATCAGTACTCAACTACTGCCGCTTTTGCAGGAGGTACCTACGTCCGCCATGGGTGCTCTGTGAGAGGGAAAGTAGGGAACTACTTGCCATCTGTCTTAGAAAGATCAAGGGACTTAACAGAGTCAAGCTCATCAGTGCTGGGTTCATCTGGACCGAGCCCCATTCAAAGCGCATCAAAGTTAAGCTGACGGTTTCCAAAGAAATTAGTGGACAGCAGCTCATTGAGCAATCTTTCCTGGTTGAATTCGTCGAGGCATATACGCAATGCGACGACTGTAAGAAGGAGTTCACTCCACACACCTGGGGCGCAGTCGTCCAGGTCCGCCAGCATGCCGAGCATAAAAAGACGTTCTTCCTGATCGAGCAGATGATTCTAAAACACAATGCACACGAAAAGGTGCTGAAGGTGGACCAGGAAGACGACGGAATCAACTTCTACTACAAGAATAGCACGCACGCACAACGCCTTATCGATTTCCTGGGCAGTCTGTTACCCATTACCGTGAAGAACTCCAAGCAGCTTATTAGTCATGACGAAAGCTCTAACATCTTTGTGTACAAATATGGCTTCTCGGTGGAAATACCAAGGATCTGTCGTGATGATCTTGTGTTGATACCCAAGAAGCTAGCAACGGTCCTCGGCGGATGCAGTCAGCTGCTCCTTTGTCTCAAGGTTAGCACAATGATGACGCTGCTGGATCTTGGCAACTTCCGAGTGCTACATATGAACAGTCAGCAATACGAACACTACGATAAGGACATTCAATTGCTAGCTCTTAGTACCTATCGATCGCAGTTTGCCGTATTGGACTGTTAGCTGAGAGATGCACATAAGAAAAGTGTCGCAAAGAAGACACCAGGAACATCCACTGCACAGTCAGGCATGCAAATTGAGCCAGTTAATCCTCTGAACGAAAGCACCACAAGCAAGGCAAAGACAGCACTTTACACTGCCTTACCAGTCTATGAGGCAACCATCGCAAAAGAAGCCGATTGGGAGAGCATCACAGTCAGAACCCATCTCTCTGAGCTCGGAACCGGTCAAAACGTCGACGCTTTCGACTTACGTTCATTGAACTTCACCGAAGAAATAAATAACTTCAAAGGGGTCGACCAAGTTGTGATCGTGAAAAAATCAAAGGAGCCACACCGCAAGCGTGCCTTCAAGCTGCATAGGATGGAGGACGAAGGAGTTATGGTTGAGTAGAAAGACCGGAAGAAAAAACCAAAAGCCCAATAAAAGGAGGAAGAGGAATTCGAAGAATTTATGGATGAAGTTGCTGAGAATAAGGAGCTACGAAAGGGGGTAAAACTCTACAAGAACAAGGAGGTCCTCGACAACCTCAAGGAAGAATAGAAGAAGCAAGTGATGGGAGAGATAGAGCTATGTGAGTTAATGGATGAGCTGAAGCTGGGAGACGTGCAGCCCAACACATACGAAAATGACGTGGAAGGCATCGACTAGCTGATCTCTAGGATGGAGAAGGTGACACTGGAAAAGCCCGAATGATGACCCTAACTACGATGTATGGTTTGAGCATTTATCAGATCTCGATGTCGACGGTGGAGTCGAAGCAGATAGTCGGCATCACCGAACTCATGAATTTCAGGAAGATCATGAGTGCTTGGTGAGATTTTATCTTCTTACCGTGCTTCTTGGCCTCCTACACGAAGTTTTTCATGACGTCGCTATGCTTACAAGGATGCACTGTGACCATACGGCAGTCTATCCTAAGCTGGTGAGGTACCGAGGAAAGGGTGGGTTTATTCCGTGACTGTCTCATTCTGATACTATGCGATGATGTCCTAGAAGATTGCTTTGCTGTTCAGCGGTCGGCCATGCTTATCGTTGCCCGACAGCCATAGCCTTGGAGTGTGGTAGTAGTCATCGTAAGTAATGTACACCTTGTAGATACGGTAATCCTCTTCATCTTCGGGTTTGGTCTTGATGCTGGGTACCAAGAAGCCGTCTACCATCTCTTCGCTGATGTCCTCGTTGTGGATCGACTTGATACGAAACTTGCTAGTCGCCTGTGAGGACATGAACTGTTTGGTTGGCGGTAGAGTCTTCGCTGGTTTTGTTAGCGCCTTTTCCCACTTCCAACCGAAGTTGGTGAGCTGATCGCCAGCCTCCACGAACTGCTCTGGACTCAAAAATCCCTTGGCTTCGAACTCCTCGTTCGTAGCCGTGTGTTTTGAGTCAAAGAATTTCTTGATGCCTTCAAACATCGGAATGACAAACTTCGACTAATAACTATGTCAATGGCACGAAGTAGCATTGGCATGGCTATATTATTAAAGTTGACAGATGGAACGACCTGTACAGGGGTACCTCTTTCTCCACAACATTGGCAAGCGCAACAATATTGGTGGCATCATTCGAAGCGCCTGTGCCTTCAACCTCAGCAAGGTATTCTACGTGGGCAAGCAAGACAGCAATAGCAAGAAGATGAAAGTTATGAAGGACTTCATGTTCTTTGGGAATAAGGGTACGCTCAAAAAGATGGACTTTCAGAACTTGGGATCCCTGAAGGAGGCTAAGGATTACTTTCAGCAGAACAAAATTCACGTCTGCGGCGTGGAAATCGGGGAGGGGTCACAGCCTATCCAAACTCATCCGTTTAAGGGTGATACTGCATTCTTCTTGGGAAACGAAGGAACTGGGCTTCTGCCGATGCACAGATAGCTCTGCGACCACTTTGTATACATCCCACAGTACAGCGAAAAGACAGCGAGTCTAAATGTTGGGGTTGCTGCTGGCATTGTATTCCACCATTTCGCAAGTACTTCACCTGAATAACTGAGTGTGGGCTAACTTCCAAGAAGCCAAGATCTACGGTGAGAAATTCAAAGAGCTAAAATCGGGTGAGCACAGCGAGGATTCCGACGAGGATCGACCTAAACATAGCTCACAGCCGGTCCCAGTAGAGAGCGATCTGGCCGACCTTCCAGAAGATCTTTTCAAGAAATGAACGCAAACCCCAATGATTGCTGTAAGATAGGTTTCTACCGTACACAATCAAACCTTGTCATCGTCGAAGCTCCAGCTGAATGATTTGGGGCCACGCCCAGCTGCTCGTTTGCAGAATTCTGCGTCATTCCGAGGCTTCATCTGGGTATTTCATTCAGCGTACCTTCTTCTTTGCGCTGCTCATCATCGACAGGATGGACATGCATACGCTGTGCACCGTCAGTGCTGGTGACCATTCTGTATCGTGCGTAAGTTTACCATCATACAGAATTGATAGGCAGATGAATCCGTTCGAATAGATATGCTCGTGGTCTGGTGGCTTGCCGACGAAGATGACCTCCGGTGATTCGATGGGCTGAATTATCCTCCGTTTACATATTCCTGGCTAAACACGAACTGCATGCGATAGCCTTAGCCCTCGTAGATGGTACCCTTGGCTCCTCTGAAGTCGATGTGCCAGACTCTGAGATCGTTCGTGGGTAGCATCACTCGAAACACATCTGGGTTCTTCTGCATGAACTCCAGCTCCTTCTGAAGACGCTTCACCATGCGGTCCATGTCTGAATGCTTTTAAATACTTATTAACTAAGAAGGAGTGCGGGCATTAGGCTTATCGCCGTTGGAGCTACTAGAGACGGCCATCTCGACGATTATAGCCTTCGTCAATCTCTTGGTTATTATTAGTTGTGGGATATTAGCAGGCATGTCAGACTTCGGCCTGGGATAAAGCAAACCAATCACACCATACACCCCCGAACAGCTCTACAAGGCGGACATAAAGCTGAATCGCTACATCATCGATGCTGGTTACTACTCACTCAAGGGTCTGGGCTACGGGCTCGTGGCTTCGATCTTCTTCAGTCGCAAAGCACGGGTCATGTGGTACTTCACTGGATTTGGATTCGGGTATGCCACCTACCAAAACTGCCACCCAATTGTGAACAACATCCGCGAGAACTGGAACCTACCCGACCGAGAGGAATGAAAGATGCTATCTGTGATATAGAGCAAATATCGATGAGTTGACAGAAGAATAGTGCATTGTTGCTCTTGGTGCATAACCTACTCTATGAATTCGACTTTAAATGCCGTCAATCACCTCCCAAGTTGGCTCGGTTGTGCATTTGTAGTAGGTACGGTGGACGGTACCGCGTGATTCTATAAACAATCCCTAACGGATGAGTAAATTTAAACAGCCAGTGGAACTCCTTCGGGGACGAGATCAGCCCACCGAACCACGCCAGCGTAGAGAGGAGCTGCAGATACTGTAGCTGTTGGACAAGTGCACTCGTAATAGTGGTCGCTAACTACAGATGTACTTCGCGATGACCGCATTCTACTGCGCCAACGGGTGAAAGAACTCAACCCATAAGTGATGGCTATCTTCCGTCGGGTGAGGAGGTGTGCACCTCATGCCAAACTGAACCAGCTTGAGATGCACCAGCTGCAAGTGTAACTACGGAGGTATGTCATCCAGGAAAAAGACAAGGGTCGGATGTAAAGACTGAATAAGTGGAAGGAAGAGTTTATGCAGGACACAACTATCGTGCAGGATGGGGTGACACGCCAGACCTTCAAAGAATCTGTAGCATTCAAACCAAACAAAACGGAAAGGCGAACCTCCAACTAACCTAGCGAGGAAATAGTCAAACAGCTGTTCGGAAGTCACAGAGGCAAGACTAATGTAACAGTGCAGAAGAGCACCAAGAGCAAGAACCATCAACAGGAAAATAAGTTTCTGTCGAGGTCGCGATCGGAGCAAGCAAGCACCTTCCGATTGAGTAACCCCTATGAGCGCATGCTTAAATCTGGGGAAAGTTCAAATGCAAAGGGAACCCAGTAGAAAGAGAACCACAGAGGAAAGTAGATTCGAATAAGCGAGCTATCAACCTAGCAGCTAAACAGCCCACCGCAGCGGAGGGATATACTTGCACCAAGAACTCAGCAGTCGCAGCAGCAATTCACCAAAAGTTCACAGCAAAGTTAGAAGGAGCTCGCAGCGGATAAGTAACCCCAACCTTTCAAGATAAAGCCACCATTGCGAACGAGCTGGTCCTCCCACAACATCCTTCGTCAGAGCGAACCAGCAATCTACAATATCGATGAGCAACGTGAGAGTAACTCGCGCAGCAACAGCAACAGTCGCATCCAGCCACAAGGAATCTAAAACTCTAATAAGGAGAGGGTGCTGTGCTCTGCGAGGGAAAGCATCAATGTCGCTGATTTCTCGGGCCATCAGTACAGGAACTCGCTGCTATCATATCGCTTTAGTGAGAGCCTGGTTCCATCAGGCACCGGTTCGCACAGAGAATCGTACCAACTGGATGCATACCTGCCTCCAGCCCCTGTACCGTCGGCTACACCTTTGATGAACTTTTCGGTGAACCCGACGACCAACTGGTCGAGCACTTCGAATAGTCTCTTCGCGGGGTTGTCCCAGCTGTCGACTAACTTCATCAGCTCCACTTCGAATCTAGGCACTAGCTATAGTTCCAACTATCGTCACTAAGAAAACTTGTTCACAAATCCTGAGCTGCTCATGGAATGCCGATTGATAATCCAGCAACGCAACAAAAAGTTGCAAGATATAGTTGCTGGCGCTGATCCACTCAAACTGGAACTGGTCAATCCCACCACACCGGCTTTCATTGGCCAGACTCAATTTCACTATAACAGCTCAAGTGCATATCAAAGCTCTGAGGCCTACAACACCACCAAGTTTGAGGGATAAGTCATACGAGGTGGCATCAGCAACACCCTCAATCTTATGGACACTATAGAAATAAGAGAGCAGTCGACGACTGTCATCCGAGAAGTGGCTCAGGACTTTGCTCAGGTATCAACCATCGGAGCAGGAGAAACTGAACCAACTTCCACAGGCTACTCCTTCACAGAAGTCAGGATGCTAACCAACACCACTACCAACGAGTAAGCCAGGCCAACCGAGTAACCCCAGTCCATTGGGCCTATTAACTAACACTAACACAGACAGTAGATGACGATCGACTATACACCCGAGCGTGATGCAGGTGAAATCTTCAATGACCTCGAACCAACTCTTTTAAGCTTTGAACCTGAGAATGATCGGTCACCTCGACAATATGCGGAAAGTTAGCTCAATAAACCCATTGAATAAGAGTCTTCTCAGGAACCAACCACATAATTTCACACTGAAAAACCCACACCCTAACAGGTGTTTGGTCACTTTTTCCCAGCAAGTGCAGACCCAGCCACACACATCTCTGTCGAGCGAGCAATAGCATTATCAGGAAGGTACCCTGAACTTCTCGCTGGTTTGAATTCACTTACCCCAAAGAAGGCTGTATTGAGGCCCCGATTACCTACAACTGAAACTCACCGGCAATTGTCCGCACTCGAGATGGGACGCATGATCGAATCGAAGTATCCAACGGCACAGGTCACGGGAGCCCTGAGGGACATTTACAACGTCATCGACATCAACCATAATGGTTACTTCACCTTCGAGTAGTACCAGCAGTTCCTCGGCCAGCTCCTCGAGTCCTAGTCAGAGTCTCTTAACACTAACCCGGCAAGCTGCGAATAACTTGCGGAAACTGCCTTCAGGTACTTAAAAATCTAAGCCTAGACTGTTCGAAATGGCGGACCTGTAAGGCACAAAGAAGGTCTAATATTGGGGTCTCTACATCACGTAGCATTATTGTTAACCTAGACGCGGTACCCGCTAGTTCTCGCAATTCAGTGACTACCTACAACGTTTCGAGTTTGAAGTGGAGAGCGACTGACCCAACTATCTGCTAATATAAGAGTTGGAGAAGGTTAGCATCGTCGAAGAAGCATCATCACCCTGCGCGTTGTTTTTGTGCCATCATGCGAAAAATGTTGTAGAGTTAAGCCTTGCTGATTTTGCCATCACCGTTGATGTCCACCGTCTCGCTGAAACTCTTCACGTCCTGGTTGGTTACATGCCGAACTCCCCCCAGCATCTTGAAGGCGTCCGTCAGGAGGTCACTCACTTAATTCCATTCGAGCGTGCCGCTGTTGTCCTTGTCGTAGCGTCGAAAGAGCTAGTCGACGGTATGTTTCAACTCCGATTCGGTGGGGTGTGTTATGTTCATTTCTGGAAATCACTGCTAATTTATACGATGATGCCGCATTTCGGTATAGTTGACGGTTGAACTAAACATATACAGCAGGGTCACTGGAAGAGCTGTCTGACAGCCAGGAACTGCCCGACGAGCACCACACCAACAACTAAGAGCTTGATTAGTACTCCAAAGTTGGCTTGCTTCGCAGACTATTTGAGCTCGTCGGTTCGCCTGTGGTATTCCATGAGCATCGATTTCTGGTTGATGTTCACTTTATCCAAGTGTTGGATCATCTTTCGGCCACTGCTTAAGAGCTTCAGCACCTCTTCCTTGCCTGCCACATGGTCCGCCATATACTTCTCATCAATGATGTCGAACTGCAGTTGCTGCTCGTAAGCTGACTACTTCTAGAAACACACCATGTGCTCTCCGGCTTATTCACTCTTCACCATGAGATAGTGATTGCGTTCGGTAATGCTTCGGCTCGAGTTTACCAGTTTGCTGGTTGCAGTGTGCCACACATCCAGATGTATTTTCTCCGGGCCCACCTCGTAGTTGTAGTAGATCTATCGTTGTTAATCTTTTGCTTAGGCCATGAAGGCGATGCAAGTCTGTTTGTCACGTAATAGTGTCTGTAGGCTACTGCTGCATACCACCAGCCAAGCAACGATTATCAGCGTCGATCCTCGCACCAGCATTTAAGCTATTATTTATACACATGGAGCAGTCACATCTCCAGCTCAAGGACTACATTGTGATCGACGGCATAGCTGAGGGTACCTACGGAGAGGTCTACCGGGTGCAGCATCGCATCACCGGCTAAACATATGCCCTGAAAGTTCTGCTACTGACCTACTTAATGAAGGTACAGCGGCAGCTCCAATTAGGAAATGAAGCTTCATGAGGGTCAGATCGAACTGGAGTTGCTGAAGGTTCTACATCATCCGGGAATAATCACCTTACACGAAGGTTTCCAGGACCAGCAGTACATTTACTTGGTGTTGGACCTCTGCGAAAATGGTGATCTATTTTCGCTGATCAACAGTATCGGCAGCGATCTGTCGTTGAGCTTGTCGAGGGATAAGCTTGCACGACACTATCTATCGCAACTGCTGGAGACAATGTGCTACCTGCACGAGAAGGAGGTGATCCACAGGGATCTCAAGCCAGAAAATGTTGTACTAGACGCAAATAAAAACACGAAGCTGATTGACTTTGGGACTTGCAAGGTGCTCAGCCAAGAGTTATTTTCAGCTGAGGCCAAAAAAAGAATCGAGGTAACTCGAGAGAAAAGCAGAGACGATGTGGCCGAGCGTGCATCATTCGTTGGTTCATCCAAATACCTGAGCCCGTAGTCACTGAACAGCTAATACTACTACGCCAGCGATGTCTGGTCGTTCGGTGTGATGGCGTATTATTTCTACCACAGCAAGCTGCCATTCGAGGGAGGCAACAACTACGAGATATTCATAGCGATTAAAACTAGCGAGGCAGAGATCTCATAAAACGTTCCGGAGCCAGCTCAAAAGCTCATTCGGGAGTGTTTAAAAAAGGATCCTGTGCTTCGACCAACATTCAGAGCACTCAAGAACTTTGAGTATTTCTCAGGAGTTGATTTCAGCAAGATCTTCAATGATCCACGTCCTGACCTGCCGAAAGAGTCGGCAGAAAAGGTGGTATTTAGTAGCCCAGTCTAAAAGAGAATGTTCTTCGGAAACTACAAGCCGAGGCTTCTGGTGCTGTTCAGGCGCAATAGCCAACTATGGATAGCCTACAAATACCTGCAATCGAGCATCACAAAACGGGAGGTTTCATTATGCCCGAAGGACTACGCAGAAAAGATCAACCAGGACGAATTCGTGGTGAAGTGCCTGGAGAACAAATACCACTTCAAGGCGCCGCAGATGGCTGCAAGCTGGACTGAGTAGATCAACCAGAGCATCCGAAAGCAATTTGGACTGTGATTTTTCTTCATTCAGTGTAATTGATATCTAAAGGTATATGTGGGAGCTCGATAACGACAACCAAGAGCCAGTTGACTTGAAGAAGTACTAGCTCACGGTGACAGGCACCAACTGCACATTCAAAAGCGGAGAAATTGGACTAGCAGACCTGGACCAGTTACCTGCTGAGACAGAGGAAATTGTGTTTGATGCAACCTACAACCCTCGGTGGGAAGAAACAATCGGGACCCTCCACAGGTTTCAGCGGCTGAGGAGGCTAGAGATGCGCAGAAACTGCCTCCAAATACGAAGCCGTGACCTCTTCAAGCAATTAAAAGGACTGGTTGAGCTGAACATAAGTAACTGTCACAACGATGCAGGCTACAATGAGGTGAACGACATTGGGGCTCAGAGCATTGCCTCTCTGACTAGCCTAACCTCGCTAGTTCTGAGTAGATAATATCGTAAGCAAGGATCCAGTTCGATTAGTCAAAAAGGTGTGTCTTACTTTGTGGAACTTACAAACCTTACAATGCTGGATCTTCGTACTTGTTCTGTTGCAAAAAGAATCAAACCACGTCGGAGGATAGGGTCTGTCGGTATTAAACGGTCTCAAAGGCTTGACACACTTAGACTTCAGTACATCCGTAACTAATCAGACTCTTGTGGGCTATCTTCAGCTCATATCAAACACTTCAACAAGCTGCCCAACTTGCGATACCTGGACTTGAGTAATTCGGAACTTAGTCAGGAAGCAATCCTCTGGGGTCATAGGGAGCGATTGAGCTCGGCAGTTTGGTGAGTCTACAGAATCTGAACCTCTGTAATGCGTGTCGGTTATACAGATGGCAACAATATCGGTGATGAAGGATGCCGCGGCATGGCATCTTTGATTGAGATGCGAACGGCCAACATCAGTACAGCTGCATTATAGGATAGGCAGCAACTCGATTGCAGTTGCAGGATGTGAATATCTCGCAAAGATGATTCACTTAGAAAGCCTGGCGATAAATTTTAATGAGGTCCGAGATGGTGGCTGCCAGCATCTCCGCAAACTTGCCAACCTCAAGGAGTTAAACATACGTGTGAACAATATCGGGGACTTGGGTGGCTACCATATTGCCTTCCTCTCCAACCTCATTCATTTGGACCTGAGTAATAGATTCCTTTGAAATAGATAGGAATAAAGTTGGACCAAGAGGGGCTTGCCACTTTGGAAAGCTCACAAGCCTCGTCAAACTCGATCTTTGCGACAATTTTGTCGGTAGTGAGGGCGCAAAAGCAATATCGAAGATTGCAACACTAAAGTGGCTGGACGTGAACAAAAATCATATCTGTGATGAGGGAGCACGAGCTCTCAGCAGAATGAAAGACTTAGAGTACGCAGACCTCGGTAGTGTCATACATAATTGAGACAACAACCACTTCAGTTCGGTTGGATTGTGCTGGCTGGGAAGGCTTAATCACATCAGAACCATCAAACTTTGGTTCCGCCATTTCCCCAAATGGCCCTACCAAGTTTTGACGATGCGCCTACCCAAGCAAATCAAGATAGATTGAGAGGAGGCGAGTCATATATCGTACAAAGTAGCAGAATGTATCATGAATTTCAATCGTCGCCCAGCCGGTAAACGTTCTTTCGATTCGAGTAGGCTTGGCTCGATTTATCGCTGTCCACCTTTGGGATGCAGTTTGGGGAGCGGCAGTCTCGGCGTGTTGTCTTTCTGTCAATCGCGCATCGGCAGTGCTTTAAGCATTTAATACATCTTCCACTGCTCTCACCTGCTGAAACTGTGAAGGTCGGTGTTTCAATCGATAGTAAATTCGGTGCCTCCGATGCAATTGACTTGGTATACTTCGATAGGACTTTCTGGCTGCTCCAAGTCGTGGTATCTGTCTGTTGGTCACTCTCACCTTGCTCGGAAATAATAATCAGTGGACCCTAGAGCCTTAGATGGTGCTCCACCGAGGCTTGTGTATCTACCATCCTACCGAACTGCTCGACTGCACTCCCAGCACCAACTTCTAATCGCATGCTGATGCAGTTGCATACCATTTCCAATGGTACACCCCGTATTTCACTGGTATAGTTTGTAAGTAATGCCTATTCGTTCCCCATGGCCTCAAGATACTTGTGCTGGTTCTGCTTGAGATGAGTGAGAGTACGGCAACGCAGCCAAACCACTAACGCGAACTTTAGGTAAGGATGCATATTCAAGAGCTACCCAAACTCTCGGCGAACAGCTGGCAAACGATAGCCATGTTCCTGTGCAGCGATATCCACTCGCTGAATAGCGCATAACAGTGCTGCTGTTAGGGTCTAGCTATGCAGATGCGCATCGTGCTCCTCAGGCGTCTTCGATAGTTGGAGTAAGTCGGCTTGCTTCATATCCGAATTCAGTTCATTCTGTAGCTCTTCGGACCGTTTGGCAGCGATTCGAGAGGTTACATGAAGGAAGGCCACCGCAACGAGCACGCAATTTTGTTTGTCCCGAAGGACGATGCGACCCGACTGTTGTTTGATGGATTGTTAGAACCTCATGATGGGTTCGATGGTCTGTTTCTTGAAGTAGTCCAAAGACACTTGGAAAGGACGGTTTTGAACACTTTCCAGTCTCTTAACCTGGCGGGTTGTGTACATTTTTCCTTTGTATTTTTTATTTATAGTGTCTGCTGGTCAAGCCGGACCCAACTGATGGAAAGATACGACATCAGATGACCGTTTTGCAAGCGAAAGGCAGTGAGTTTGGTGGGGACCGTCCCAACTCTCCGAACTTTTTTCAAGGGATAAAGAGCAACTGTCACACATTACCAATCAACATTGCTCAACTACCATAACGTCCTTATAAAGTCCGAATAATCTTCAAGTTGGTAAAGTTCCATCGATGCAATCATTCGCAACCGACTAACAGCTTGAGGAAGCTTTGGCGCAACTCGGCATTGAACTTGAACTCGGAAATCCTTCTGACAAGCCCGAACTGAAGAAACTGCTGTTTGATTACCTTGCTTACCCGTCGGATCAGCAAGCTAGCTGTCATTAGTAAGCCAACAGGCTGGGCAGCTTCGATGAGGAGCAAAACCGCACTACGCTCAAGCAAAACTACGCCAAGAACGTACGGAGTGGTTGAGGGTAGAATTAACTGCCGGAAATTTGTCCATGTTGCTGCTGTTTACGTCAAGACGACCTGCTGTACCGCACCGATCTCAATACCCTGGAGACATTGGGAGAAGCGACTGCACTGCTGTTCCTAAACATGAAGTATTCGGCCTGGCTCATGCTCTCAGGCTTTCTCGTGTATGGACTCTACGCGCTCATCACTAATGTTGTTTCTGCCAGTACTATTTGAGTAATAATAGACCGTGACTGTACAACACTGCTAGACTTCTGCAGTGTGAACATGGTGGCACTGTCCAGCAAAATCGTCAATGAGACTGAGGAAAATAGAAAACTGTATATCGTGCAGACTTGGTTAGGACTGGTCTTGAGCCTTCTTTGGGCAGTACTGTTCGTGTACAAGGCTGGTATGGAACGCAAAGTGGAGCTAGAACAGGACAGCGTAAACCCCACAGCATCAGACTTCACGGTTATGATTGAGGATCTGCCAAAGGTGTACAATAGAGCCAACCTACAGGCAATGCTTGATGTGTATGCTTCAAGTGTGGACGAATAGTTGGATGTTCCTGACTATGTGCTCTACGATTAGGCCAAGTACGATAAAAAGTTTACGATTGAAGTGTTCAATGAAGCAAGACCCTACTATTAGATTGTATCGGTGATGGAGAAGGAGAAGCCAACCACAAACGAGAAACGCTTTCAATAACTCAGAAAAAGGTTGACATAATTTGTGCAGTACCGGAAGACCAACGGTTCTTGGCGTGAGGACAACATCATGAAACTTGGTGACTCGAGAGACGTTAACCATCCCGACATGATCTACTCTCGAGAGGAACGAATGAAGACCTACCTACAATTCGAGGATGCTCGAAACGAGTTGTAAACGGAGAGGCTGGTCAAGCTATCTTAGGTTGAAGCGCAGTGTGATAAGGTATACAGCGCACGCCCCACCAAGATAGTGTTTGCAACGTTCAACCACACCTTCGCTCGGTACAATCTTTGCAAGCTGACTCAATCGTGGTTTCAGAGACTGATGTTGTGTCTGTGCTGCAAGAAGAAAGTTGAGGGGTTTAAGCTGGGGGGTGCCACCATTACTCGCGCTCCTGAACCTGAAGACATTATTTGGGAGAACATAGGTTTGCCACCAGCACAACGCTTCTTCCGAAAAACATTCACTTATGTCATCAGCATTCTGACTCTTGGGCTCTCATTTTACATCATCTACAAGCTGTCTGAATGGCAATACAACACTGCGTCTCGAACACTGTCCATTCTCATTTCAGTGTTCATAACTGCAGTCAACGGCCTCCTGGCATGTAAATAGAATATTAAAGCAGTCATTATTCGAAGACTGACGCTATTCGAGAAGGACTACCGCTGCACTCTCCATCAGATCAGCCTCACAGTCAAGACAGTCATCGCGCAACTCATCAACTCCATCGTGCTCAGCATGATCGCTAACTACTACATCAAAAAAGAGATTTTCTATAAAGCTGGAGGCATCACAGAGGACGTGTTCTACTTCTCAATATCCAATGCTCTGCTGTCTCCTCTGTTCAAGATCCTTGACGTTTGGTGGTACTGGCATCTCCTGTGGAAGTGGCTGGCCAAGCGTATCAGTACCCGAAAACATTACATAGATAGCAAACTCACCACGGAATCTCAGATAGACTACAACAAACAATGGGAGAGGCCTGAATTCGAAGTCGGTTTTGAGTATGCATTCGTACTAAAAACCTGTCTGTACACTGCCTTTTTCATGAGTTTGCAGCCGATTATCCTCCTCATCGGAGCTGTCGGGCTCTTTCTGATGTACCACAGCTAGAAATATGTACTGTTCTACCGAAGTTCTCGACCACGCCCCAGCTCAAACCTCATCAATGAGTCGCTCAACTACATTCTGTACTTCTCCATATGTGGGTATGCGCTTGGCAGTCTGACTTGGACTAATTTTATGTCTAGCGAAAAGTCACAGTACACCCTTGTGCCGAATCTCATCAGTCTCGGGATTGGAGTGCTTGTCATGATTGTACCTCTGGGCGCTATTATCGATTGCATCAAAAAGGAAGAACAGCACAGGCCACTTTCTTACGCTGACGAACGACTGTTCTTCGTTAGTGAATACGAACGATTAAACCCTCATACCCGTTAAGAAGGAATCCGAAATTTCTATCATTATCTCTCAGAGAAGAAGGAGGAATACTTTAAGAAGGCTGGTACTGGCGATCTAAAGGCTGCCTAACAAGCCCAAAATCTGTTCGTCGTAGCTTCACGGATTATGAATGACGGCGGAGTCGAAGCCATGATGAGAAGCTCATTACGTCGTGGAGCCACCACCACTGAGCAATTCCGCCAGAACAATATCCACAGACCCATGGAGGCACATAACGTGTCGGCCCAGCAATTGACGTACAACCATCCACAACTAATGATGCATTCAAGCATTCAACCCGTACCCATGGATATGATGCAACTGGCCTTGCAACACATGCCTTAGTCCAGGAGGATGTTTGCCAGAGGAATGACACAAACGAGATTCCACCCACTCCAGCTTCTCCACAAAAATTATTCTCAGCCGGATAAACAAGATAGCCTTGTGTAGTTGCCTTCTCAAGGCGAATTCCACTTACGAAGGATCATTAGTCGCGACATCGAAGAGCCCCAACCCGGCAAGAAACCAAGCCAAACACACTGACTTATTGATTGTTCCATTTCCGAATTAACTCTTCCCACTATCGAATGACAACTAAAAGGCAGTTGCTGTTGTCCCTCAACTAGTCCCTGGATGCCTCCGATATCGTATCTGGAATCTGCACGGAACTAGTATCGCCTTCCCTGTAGAAGTACAAACGTGGTGGAAGTCTCATCAATAATCAATCGATTGAGCAGGCTAGGCAGTATCTTCGGGATTGGTAAACCAAGGAGACAGTCGACGCAATCAAACTGCACGCTGAAGAAAAGCGTAGGAACTTCCTCAAACTCAAACGCTCGCTGTTAGAGTACAGCCGTCGACCAAATATTTCCACGGAGAATACTAAAGTGGTTCGAGAGAAGCGACCCAAGCTACAGCTCAACCGCTATCAAACGAACAAAGTGGATCTGGAGAGGAAGTACGGGGCATTGCTATCGATTAAGCTGCAAGCTTTGGCATAGGGTACTTGTGGCATAAGATTCAGCCTAGCAGATAGATGAATACAAAAGGTGGATGGGTAGGTGGGCTGGGCGCAGTAATCTCCGTGAGTCACCCAATGTCAAAAAGGTAATGCCTATTCCCTATCGCAGATGAACTTCCTATTGGAGAAGATTTCGGAAAGGAAGGATTTCTTTCCAGGATTTCAGCCGGAAGAGGTTCGGAGAACTTCCCAGCGCAATACCGTCAGCAACTCCAAATCATCGAGCCTACACAAATATACCTCATTATCGACTACCAAGTCAAAGCTTTGGTGAGGAGTTCGATAGGATTATGGAGTCATATACCCAAGGAGTCAAGCTGCCGGTCAGGATTTATTAGATGATCCGCAACTCGCCATTCCCTTGCTGTTTTTGGATATAAAAATCTTATGGAGCCTATCGAAGTGCCAGAACTCGCCGACGCTCCCGTTGCCGAAGCGACTGCTTCTGTTCCAACAGCAGATGCAGGTCCAGAAGCCAAACCTGCCGAGAAACCCATTGGCTTCCGATACCCCGAATGCCAAAAGGGTGGATTCCATGTTGGTGAGTCCCTCAACCTGGTCTGCATCGAACCAAAGTGTATTGACAATTCGGTGATCTGCTGCCTGTGCTACGACGAAGAACATAAGGGTCACAAGATTAGACCTCTCAAGCTTGTCATTGAACGCTCGAAGAAATATCTGTCCTCTATGACTCCACTAGCACTGGACTCCAGCAAGATCAAAGAAACCATCACTACAAGCGAATCCGAACTGCTGAAGAAGTATGCTGAATTCGAGAAAAAAGTTCTCGAAAGCCTGGCTAGCATTAAAGATAGCATTCGTGCAGCTCATGTGAAGATGATGCAGCAGGTTGATCTGAAGACCGGACCAAACAAGGAAATGATCGCGACTCTCGATTCGCTGAGTAGCACCACTGTCGAGAACGACGTGTTTGTGAAGAGTATGCAAAAGTTGATGGCTGGAGTGCCACTGGAGGACGATGGAGATGAAGAATAGAACGATGTGAGTGAGGGGGAAGTGCAGGATGCGATTAATAGCCTCAAACTCAAACTTGAGGGATAGTTTGAGAAAAAAACTGATGCCATCATCACCGACATGAAGAAATATTTGGAGTTGCTACAGAAGACTAGTGAGAACCCCCACCTATTTGGCGGAAAGATTGAGTTTAAGTTCAGCCCCGAACTGCACCACAGTGGGGTCGCAGTGGTGAGTGACACCATCATCAAGTCCACCGGTACCCGAAAATGCTAAGTTTAGAGGGCTTTAACTATCACTTCGCACTGATGGAGCCACCTCTCCAGAGCAAAGGAAACAAAATGCAGTCAGTGGCTTTCAAAATCAAGGAAAATTCAACGAACTGGCTTGCTGTCGGTATCTGCCAAAAGAGCGTGGTTGTGGGCAACGGCTTCAATTTCAGCTACTCGACTTTGGGACACGGAGCCTTCATGATTTCTTCCAACGGTGGTACGACAACTCACTATGGTAGGTTCATGGTCATCCATAAGCAGCACCCACAACAACGTCGTGACAAGCTTCACCTTTGCGAAGGGTGATATTATCATAGTCAAATACGACCCATAATCACACAAGGTCACCTTCACACGGAAGGACTCTGATGATAAGCACGTGATCGATTTCGAAGCACCTGCTGACGAAGAGTTGTGCCTATGCGGACTCTTCTACTATAGCAACGACGAAATCGAGTACCTCGGTCCAAGCAACCTCGTGATCTGATCGTTGGCTTCCCATGCCAGTCCAAACAGCAGCCGTACCACTCCTACCACAGAGTTATATTATGCTTGATGATTATTGACATAGCCGAGGAGGAAGGTTGCAGTAACAACCTCCACACTGAAGTGCTGCGATACGACTCCAACGTCAACATCTACCACAAGCTGCCCAAGCCAAGAGAGATCATCAAACCGTAACTCCTTGGTTCCCAGGAAATCCGTAGGATTCCAGGTTTCGAGTTTAAGGAGAAACCATGCCTCAAAGGATAGCCTCCACTACCGTAGACCCTAAACAGCAATCCAGTTAAGGGTGCACCACGCCCGACCGACGATCAACTTACACTGTTTCAGTACTACTCTCAACGCAGAGATTTATTAGTTTACGACAGGAATGCATACGAAGGCGAAACTTAAGAAACCTTCAATTTGGTAACGTACAGGCCAGAGAGGCAAGCTAGCAGTATGTTCAGCCCCACCAAGATCTATGCTCAAAACAGGGCAGCAATAAGAAGCTTCAATTCTTCGTTCGCACTTAATCCAGAACTACTGCCGGAGGCAGTTACTGAGAGAGCGCGAATACAACCAATCTGCTCGGCTACCCTGCAGTTCGAAAGCAACTTTGAAAGCGGGAATCTCGGCAAGGTATACAAGATCGGCGAATACGAGTTCGATCTATTACTGAGCAGCGATATCAATACGAGCAGCTATACCCAATGGTTCTACTTTAAGGTCAGCGATGCAGGATCGGGACAGGCTGCAACGTTTAACATTGTGAACCTCATGAAATCCAGCAGTCTATACAGCAAGGGCATGAAAGTACTCGTCCACAGCAGCTTGCAGAATATCTGGGTGAGGGGAGGCAACAATATCCTCTACCGCAAGAACAATCTTCTCCTGAGTGTTAATAGCCTCCGCACGTACAGCACTCTCACCTTCAGCTACACATTCCAACCAGGGGAGTCAGTTTACTTCGCATACACCCATCCGTACACCTACTCGCAACTCTGTCAGGATTTAGATCAACTGGAGGCTGCGCACTTGCACTCTCGAATCTTCTTCAGGGAAGTGCTATGCGAAACACCCTGCGGCAACAGGTGCTAGATCCTTACCATATCGAAAAAACCCTTCAGAGGCAAGCCTACGATATTTCTAAGTGCTCGAGTACATCCAGGCGAAACTATCTCTTCTTTTGTGCTCAGGGGAATGATCGATTTCTTGCTATCAAACCATGCTGAGGCCCAACAGCTACGCACTATGTTCGTTTGGAAGATCGTGCCGATGCTCAATCCCGATGGTGTCATTCATGGCAACTACCGCTGCAATCTTGCAGGCCACGATCTCAATCGGCGCTGGCAAAACCCAGATCCATCTGTCCACCCTGAAATCTACTACTACAAACGGTACATTCTCAAGTGCAAAGGCGAGAACAACAATTCAGATTACATTCAGCAACAGTGCAACCGGAACATTTTTAACAGCTATCTATCTGCAGGAGGTAACAGCTCCTGCGTAAGCTCTACAGACCCACCAAATAGCAACATTGCGATGTTTATTGACCTGCACGGCCACTCCAGTAAGAAGAATATCTTCATATACGGCTGCTCAGACGAGAGTGCCAAAGAGTTTCCCTTACTCGCTTCCAAAATAGTCAGAGGGTTCAGCTTCAAGGACTGTGCATTTGAGATTGAATCGAAGAAGGAAGGAACTGCGCGAGTGGCCCTTTGGAGGGATCTCCAGATCCCCAACATCTTTACAGTCGAGAGTTCCTTCTGTTCCTTTGAAGAGGAGAATTTCCACTTTAAGATAAAAGACTATGAGGAAGTCGGGAAGGG
>ERZ724508.525-NODE-525-length-26973-cov-21.423471_pt1 | contig 26973 bp, 18 predicted proteins | sample MGYA00376041_ERZ724508 | MGnify/ENA primary metagenome ERZ724508 (study PRJEB28724, sample SAMN07190887) | wastewater metagenome | isolation source: effluent of sewage treatment plant in Hong Hong | place: USA: Christiansburg, Virginia | collected 2016-03-01 ...
ATACGTGTTATTTTTTTTTTAAGAGTAATAAACTAATATTGGGAGTTAAGGGTAATTTTAACTTAAAACCAGGCATAAAACTTACCAACATACACCACTTTGAGTTGACTATTAAACACGTAATATATATAAACATTACATGGGTAAAAATATACTAAATATAGTAATATTAATACTAAAGCGCAAAACAAGTAGAGTAATAACCTAATATCTGTTATAATTTTTTTTCTTTTATCTGAAAAAAAAAACTTACGAAAATCACGTGTACTAATAAGTATTATATAAATCACAGCACATAGTGGTAGTAAATCGTCTGGACCTATATACATCTGTGGTTTGTAAAAGCCAGATTTGACTGCAACAATAACGATAGCAACAAAGACAAAAGCCGAGGCTAAAGCTACAACTATCACTCAATTTTTTGTTTTCTTGTAACATAAAATAAGCATCGCTAAAGCAATTATAACTACAAATATAACTACTTCTTGGGGTACGGCACCACGCCCACTAGGTATAATAACTTGTAAACCAAATAAAAATTTTAGTAAAGATTTTAAAGTGCCCACACCTAAAAGTTAAAAAAAAATAGTATATAATATAAATATACCACATGCCCGCCATCATTAGCGGGGTTACTCCTTAATAATACAACAGATGCAACTACAATATATATATACTATACCGTCTTTAGACTTGAGGGTTTAAATTTATTATAACCATTCAATAGTATTTCTAAATTATAATATTTTAGAGTCTAGTGTTAAAATAAAAATAATGTGAAACCATAACTCCATAAAATTTATACTGAGGGTAGGTTTAAAAAAAATTATAGTGTATGTGTATTTTTATGTTTTAAGGAAAATAATAATACAATTAGTAGTATAATATCAGATTAAATACACCCGCCATTTTTGCAAACTTAATATATAAAATACATTTTTATGGCATAAGTAAACAGTCTGCACGATACGTGAGGTATATAATTTAATGGGTAATATATTGCCGTTGTTAATTGTAATAGCTGAGTAATACAAATAATAATGGCAGTACACTACTAATGCACAAGTATTAGGTTTACTATTATAATAGCTTATAGTGTGCTCTACAAATAAAATATAAATAACTTATTACATGTAAATAAACAACGCAACATTAATTGACATTATTATCATAATATTAAAAAAGCCTGTTTAAACGTTAAAAATAAATGATAAAGAAACTATAAAAAAATTATATAATTTCGTCCACTTCTACTAAAAGTATATTAGTGCTATATATACCTACGATGAAATTATACCATATTTGGGCGTTAACATGCTAGATAATACTATTATCTTTGTACAAAGCAATATACATATATATACATATATATACATATATATATTGTACAATAGTTATACTGAAATATGTATAACGTATTACTGAGGTTTCAATGTTTTAAGCTACTTAGAACAAAAAAAAATATATTAGAATCAAAAACAACCAAATAGTGGGTTTATTGCTGTTATGCATTCTAGATTAAATAAAATAGTTTTTTTTTTTTTACAATACTAAAAATTATTTTTTAGTATTAAATAAATTTTTAATTAATTTAACTACCGAGTTTAGACTGGTGCTTGGTAGTGTTCGCATAAAACCACCAAACACAAAAGAAAATAAAAAAATATAAAAAAATCACCATAAAATTGAAAGTTTAAATAATATTTTGTAATATAGACTAAATACTGCAAATATAACTAAAATATTTATTAGTACACTAAGATAAAATGCAACCCTTGTGTTTTGTCTATTTCTAGAATATCTGCTTTTATTAAAAATTTTTGATTTTCTTAAGTACAGGAATAACTTCATAATACCCATGACCAGAATCGAACTGGCACCCTAATGGACGCGATTTTAAGTCGCGCGTGTCTACCAATTCCACCACACGGGTTAACATATACAACTAAATTGCGTGAGGTAATATGCTTATTTATAAAAAAAATAATATAGTTACTAAAAAAATTATTAAAAAAAAAACAAAATATTTGGGTGAGTATACACTACTATTTTTTTTCAAATCTAAAACTTTTGAGTTAACTCTAGCTCAGTTGTACAAAAAACCATTTATTAATCTATTAATTAAATATATATCCGAAAAGATTAAACCATAAAAAAAAAATAAATTTTTTGTAAAAACTTGCGAAAATTGTTTTACAATACTGTCTAAGTAAAGTCCAGACTTTAAACTATAATACCCATTATTGGAGTAAATCCAATTTATAAATTTATTTACTTTTCCACTAAAAAATTGTAACACCTACAAATTAAACAATTAACGGGGTAGGTATATAATAACTATACACTATTATAGGTTTAAATTATAATATCAACCTTAAATAAATTATATGTCAATTGCCGCTGTCAGGAATCGAACCTAACCCACTTAGGGTTATGAGCCCCAGCTGGACCTTCCTAGCGGCTAAAATAAGTGTTAGACAATTACGGGACTTTCACCCTCTATGGTGTATTATTCAAAATACTTAATCTTAGATCTTATGGCTTTATTACTTTCGGTCACCCCTACTCAAATCCTCAATTGATTTATTTATCTACTTACTATGATGTTTCACTTCAGTAGTTTAAAAACTATATGGGTTTTACTAAAGTTACTAACACTTTTACACCCATACATTGTGATAACGTTTTATAACTTGGATAGGCATTCTTCTAATGCATTTTTATAACTAACAACACTAAATAGGTTAGTTATATTAGTAAAACATAACATTTAGGCTAAAATATCTCTATTTTTTCACCTGTGATTTAACATAAAATTAAATCAACATCTGTTATACAAAAAATTTATCTAAAATTTTTCTATTAGAACAGTATAATTACCAAGTTCCCACCGCAGTGGTTACAATTTAATAAGCGCAGCCTCGCAACTTGCAAAAAACAATTGCTAAACAGTTGGCTTCGTGTCCCCGGTCCTCTCGTACTGAGGTAAAAATAATTTACTATTCTTTTTGTACAGTAGATAGGGACCAAACTGTCTCACGACGTTTTAAACCCAGCTCACGTACCATTTTAATCGGCGAACAGCCGAACCCTTGGCAGCAGATGCACCACCAGGTTATGATGAGCCGACATCGAGGTGCCAAACGTTTTCTTCAATGTGGACTCTCGGAAAACATAAGCCTGTTATCCCTAGCGTACCTTTTATTCGTTAATCGATATGACTGCCTTTTTGTCATACCGGGTCATTATAGCAGGCTCTCACCCTTTATACACTTGTAAGTGTATAAATCAAACTTAATTATCAATTTATTGAATATCTTTGCGGTAGCATAAATTAAGTCATATGCACACCTCCGGTACTATTTAGGAGGCGGCCGCCCCAGCCAAACTACCTCTCAAACTATAAATCAGTTTCCCGACGAAATTAAATTAATAAAAAAGTAGTTTTCCATGCTCACAGAAGCTCCTACATATCTATATTTTTATTTATTTTCACTTTAATTTGATAGTAGTAAAGGTGCATAGGGTCTCTCCGTCTAGCTGTACTTTATCGCATCTTCACGATAACTTCAATTTCATAGAATTAGTATTAGAGACAGTGGGGCAGTCGTTACACCATTCGTGCAGGACGGAACTTACCCGTCAAGGGATTTTGCTACCTTAGGACCGTCAGGGTTACGGCCGCCGTTTACTGGGGTTTATTATTTTTACGTAAATAAAAATATTTCACCTTGCAGCACTGGGCAGGTGTCAGACTTTATACATCATATTTCTATTTTGCAAAGTCTTATGTTTTTATTAAACAGTCGCTACCCCCTCTTTTCTTAATCTTATCGATACTTTTTATCCCGAAGTTACAAAGTAATTTTGCAGAGTTCCTTTAATACTATTACTTCTTTCGTCTCAGCTTACTCAGCCAAATAACTTGTGTTAGTTTTTGTACGGTTATAATTTACTTTTTTCCAGTTATAATTAAATCAGAATATATTTTTATATTGCAATTTAAGTACAAGTTAGGTAAATATTTCATCATAATTAACTAAAGTCAATTACTTAGAATCCGGTTCAAATTATTACCGTAAGATTATCTTAACGGCAAAACCATATATTATTAGACGAACCTGTTTCTCACAGGATATTTATTACTCATGTTAACATAATCAAATTACATATCTCTACAAAAATTATCATTTTTGCTTCAACGATATAGTAATCGCTCCGCTACCCAACCATTTGGTTGTTGTGGATTCAGTTTATTTATTTTTGCATTAATTTGTGATCATAGTGACGTCTAATATTAAATAAATTAATTACGTGGGTACATTGAGCTTTTACGCTTTCTTTAAAGGATGGCTGCTTCTAAACCCACCTCTTGTACCTAACCCTGCTACAACCTTTATATTAATAATAATTAACAACTTTATCCGACAATCTGGGCTGTTTCCCTCTCGACTTACAACCTTAGCGCCGAAAGTCTGTTTATTTATAAAATATTTTTACAATTCTTAGGTTTCCTTTTACCCCCTCGAGTAAAAAAAATTACTTTACCTGTAAAAATAAAAAAAAATATCTCTACTTACATAGATTTCGCGGAGAACCAGCTATCACTAAGCTTGATTAGCCTTTCACCCCTAATGACAAATCATCCCAAAATTTTGCAACATTTACGGGTTCAGTCTTCCAGTTTCCCTTCAACTTGTTCATCATTAGTTCGCTTAGCTTCGGGTCAAAAACTATTAACTATTACGTTTTCACTACGCTTGCGCTTGCTAATAATTTTTACTTGTTAACCCATTATACAAAAGGTACAGTAAGACAATAAGCCTTACCCGTATTAAGCATTAAAATTCAGAATCTTTTCATAGTAATAATACTACTTTTAACCTTTCCCTCGCGGTACTATTCTCTATCACCAAGTATAACTTTTAGCCTAGAGCAAGGTCGCCCTTTTCAATTATTTTTAAAAAAAATAATTTACTATACTAAACAACTGCTATTGAAATAAGTTGGATTCGAACCAACGACGGTTTCCCAATAGATTTACAGTCTATCGCCTTAACCACTCGGCCATTATTCCATACAAAACTATTTACGTTTGCTCTTAAAGTACACTTCTATTTTTTCTTCAAAAAATGTAGTATATAAAAAACTAAAAAACCAAAAAACCAAAACCAAATAAGCAAAAAAGTGTGATATTATTGTGTACAATAAATGCCCTATATTGTATACATAAAATATTATAAAATTTACTAGTGATGAAAAAAACATAAAGAATGAATTAATAGAAAAATCAGTTGGTGTGTAGAAATAATAACTTCTAGTTATAAACATAGTGTTTAAGAAGAATTCATAACATTCAAAAAATGCAAAAAACATTAGTAAAAATCTAACATTTTGAACAATTAAACGAATATACATAATACCTGTAGCAAGTATATCGTACATAAACTCTAATGATAAAATCGTGGTGTTGCTAGAACCTCTAAGAAATACGGGGTAAAGTATACCATAATTTCACAACATATTTGTAGGCATACCCAAAACAATGAACAAAAATAAAGGGAATCCAACGTATAAGTGAGATAGTGAAATATTTGAAAAAAAATTAAAAAAAAAAGTACTAAAAAAAAACCAACCATAAATACAAATCAAAATAGAAATACCAACAAACATATCATCTAACGAACCTAATTCTTTTTCTGATTCTACCAGATAATTTGCTACCACATTATAATTATCATAAGTTTTTTCGTTTTTAAAAAATGTATTTACAACGTAAGATACTAGTGAAAAAACCCATATAATAAAAGAAATTACCATAATAACAGACAACATAAATGTAAATCATGAGGCGTAACAAAAAATTTGGTTTTTATAAAAACTTACAGATAAAAATTTATAGGAAGAGTTTTCCTGCAAAAATGATTTTATATAGTGATTGCTAAAAGCAGACTCAAACGTAAATTGTTCGGGGAAATTAAATATTGATGAAAAAATGCCGGCGGCTTGTCGTACATAATCAGCACATAATGATAATTCTGTATAATTTTTATCGTGTTGTTTAATATCATATAATGTTAATGCTGGGTTTGAGTATAAGTCATAATAACTTGTATACACGCTTGGGTTGTAGTTAATTAATAAATTTTTTAAATTAACTAAATTTATTAAAGACAATTCGTCAAATAAAAATAAATGTAGTTTGTTATTACCTATAAAATTAATATAAAATGTCTCTAAATTCTCGTATTTTAAATTACCACCGTTATACACGAAAATTAAAAGCACTTCTGCCCATTTATATGAGAAGTTACTGATGTGTATGCATGTGTGTAAAAAATAAATTAACATACAAATTGCCTCAAAAACACTACATGCTTCAGTCTAATGCAGCGTAAATATAATCAACTACTAACGTTAATACTATGAAAATAAAAAATAAAAAAAATAAGGCAAATTGTACAGGAGTTACTGTAGTGGTGGTAAATAATACCGGCATTAATAATAAAAACTCCCCATCATAAATTATAAGAAATAATGCTATTAGGAAATACTGGGTAGATATATTTAACCTTACTACGGATATAGCCTTAAAACCACACTCGTAAAAGTTTAATTTATAGAATGAATATTTATCTTGATAAAAGTACTTACATAAAAATGTCAATAATCAAAAAATAAAAGAAAACAGTACGGCATTTAGTAGTATAGTTATAAATAGTATGTTACCCACTTATCAATTATAAAATACAACGATTAAACGCTTTTAACAGTGTATGTAATATGTTAAACGATATACTTATCCTATTTTTTCTGGCATTTGGCATATCATATGGTTTATTTCTAGTCGTCGAGTAACTAAATAAAAACATAAAAAAAACCTTTAAATTAAGCGGTGTTTTTCCCATTTTTTTATTAAATTTACCCCCTCGCATATAATTACTAGGTAATTTAGTTTGAATAAATCTATTTTTTACATTATTGAAATCTGGTGAAAAAACAAGCCGAGACACCTTATTATTAAACTTAAAATTTCTATTATATTTTAATAAGTACATAAAGGTATACACGTATATTTTAAAAAAATTAAAAACAACACTACCTTGTTTTTTTCTAATTTTACCAAAAATATTTGTTTTTCTAAAAAAACGCAAAGCAACCAAAAATAAAATATAATTACCCTCATAACTTATGATATTATCTGGTTTAGTAAAATAACTTATTATTTCTATTTTTTTTTTTTTTAAGTATAACCCGCGAGCAATGTGTTGATTTAATAATCTATTTGCGACCATGATATTACTTTATAATAAAAATATAAAAAAACATGGGGTTATACTAAATATCACTAAAAATGTGATAATGCTAAACTCCTCCTGAGATAAATCTAACTTTGGTTTACTGTGGGTAATATCGTTGCCTGGATGACCGTATAATACAGAAAATCAACAACGTCCAAACCCAATAGCATTAATAAATATAAATATTAATAAAATAAAAAATGTAGTAATTAAGTCGTTATTTGCTAAAAGTAATACCAGTTGTATTTCTACGTAAAACTTTAACGTACCAGGTAATCCAAAAAATAAAATTAGCATCGCCCATATAGCAATACTTAGATTTGGATATAATTGTGATACTCCATAAATTTTTAATAAACTTCTAGAATCATATCTTTTATAGATACATTCAACTAAATAAAACATAAGGGCTGAAAGTATACCGTGTGCTAATAGGAAGATTAATCCGGCGTTTACTGCCCAAGAATCCCCAACATTAAATAATAAATAAATTGCATTCATTTCCTGCACAGTAGCGTAAGCAATTATTTTCTTGATATCCACCTGCGTTCACATCTTTAACGATGCATCTAACATACCTAATAGGCATAAAATAACAGGTAATACATAAAAAAAATTTATATTAAGTAATATAATAATCTTATAGAAGCAATAAACTGCGCTTTTAACTAAAAATCCACTTAAAAATATAGAGAAGCCGCTGGGCGCTTCTACGTGAACTTTTATTAGTCAAAAATGTAACGGTCATAGCGGCACTTTAACCCCAAAACCAAAAAAAAAAAATAAATAAATAATATAAAGCTCAGTGCTAGTAAACTTAAAACCCTTTAAGGATATAAATGATGTAGCACCGCAAATGTATGAAATATACAAAATACCAAAAAGCACTAATAATGACCCTAGCTGAGTTCAAATAAAAAAGTATATATTTGCTTGGTGGGACTTTTTTGTATATCCAGTCTTGTAAACAAATAATACCGATGGTAATAAAAGAAGCTCATAATATATAAATAACTCAAATAAGGATTGCGACTGGCACAGCAAGTTAATTATAATTATAAAATAGATAAATAAGATAGACAAGGTATAGTTATAAGCTCAAAAACGATCACCTAATGTAATTATACTTATAAACCCAATTAAGTAGCACAAGTATATAATTATTATACTTGGTGTATCTAGTATTAGGGGGGTTAAATAATTAAAACTATAGTCATTATGCACTAAGTTAAAAACTAATAACATATTTTTAAACTGAAATAAACAATAAAAGTAAAACAAAAAAATAATAAAGGATAGTGAAAAAATAATTAGGGTTACGTTTTTAAAAATTAAAGTATTAAATGAACCTAATGATATTTTATTTGTTTTATAACCAACCATAAAACAAAGTAAGAATACTGAAGATATTACTAAAAAATAAATATTAAGAGTATTTAACATTAATAATGTACTGAATTCGCCTATATTACTAAACATACAAATTAAATCTCAAATATTATAATGTGGCTGTTTACTTGTAAACAGATGAAGCTTGTGATATCTTACCAAATCTTCTACGTAATACTTGTCGATTTAAACGGATACCACGTTTTGTATACTTATTAACACCCTTTATAGCGGTTACAAGAGTTTTAAAATTTACAAACATATTGCGTTGTATACTTATACAGCAATATCCATTTTTTTTCACACGACGAATATTAAGTATTTTTTTATTATACATAACTTTAGTTCAATGTGATTTTCCAAACCTAAAAGTAACCTTACCTAATGAATTAAATTTTTTAACTTTATAACCCTTACCGTGATATTTAAACTTTTTAAAATTTCACTTAACTTTATATTTCAACAAGTAACACATAACACCGGGGTCGGGCTTGTAAACATGGCGGTTATACTGAATACTATTATTATAGTTAATATAGTAATTTAAAATATCTGGGCTGCTAGTTATAATAGACATTTTTTTTTTACTTTTTAGTGGGAAACGAATTGGGGTTTTTATACGTTTTCTAAGTAAATTAATCATAAATACTCTGCTGTTTGGTAATACGGCAACTAGGGTATCGGGTAATAGACTTATGTGAAATACGTTGTTACTTTTTATCATCCACGTTTTACAAAACCTTGAATATTGGCGTTTTTAGCTAAGTAATTCATAGAGAATCTTGATAATCTAAATTTTTTACCAACTAACTTGGGGCTCAAATTTATCATACAAAATAACCTAAAATTAGATATTGTATTGTACTTTATTTTTCTGTGGTAAATTGGACTATATGCGCCCACAGAAAATTCAAATGTGTTGTACGTGTTTTTAAACAAGGATTTACCAACTAACCTATTTAATTCGGTTTTTACAAAATTCATACGTTTAACCCTCTCTATTATATATCAATTTACTTTTCTTTTCATATTATCTATCTATTTCGCCAAATACTATATCAATAGTACCAATTATCGCCGCTAAATCTGCTAATAAGTGACCTTTAACCAACTTGGGTAAAAATTGTAGGTTGTGATATGATGGTGATCTAATTTTACATCTATGGGGTTTGTTGGAGTTATCGCTAACAAGACTAACACCAAACTCACCCTTAGGTGATTCAATAGTTACTGATGAAACATTGCTTTCTAGAAAAATCCCACTATGTCAGTTACAGAAATGTTCTATTAAATCTTCCATGTAAATATAAGCATTATTGGTATTTTTAATTTTTTTAGAATTAGTAATTAAACTAAAAAAATTAAAAAGTGTACTGGTTTTTTTTTTGGATTCGCTGTTATTATTAGATAATAATAATAAACATTGATTACTGATATTTAAACTTTCACCCATTTCAAACATACGCAATAAAAATCTATCGTAGCTATCACCATTTAGGGTTAAATAGCTTTTGAATAATATAGAGTTGTAGGATGAGTACGAATCCATTCTGGATAAACGAACATCGCGCTTTATGCCTACACACCTCGCCATAATACCCGTTAAACCATAATTTTGTACATCACGGATACTATATGTACCTATATTTACTAATCTTTGCTTTCAAATCTTATTGTATGTTAGTACATTATGCATCTCATTTAAGGTTATGTAACAGTTTTTGATAAATAATGTAATATCTTGTAGTAGCTTTTCATCTAAGTTATTGCTAAATAATTCATTGGGTTTGTGATACGCGGCATGCATACGTGCCCCCGATACTCGCTCATAAAATTCCATTATTTTTTCACGTTCCTCAAACGCCCAAAAAATAGAGGACATACTGCCAACATCTAAAGCGTGGCAGGCTACAGCTAAAAAGTGATTTAAAAGTCTAGTCAACTCATCAAAAAGAATACGCTGTATGCTACAAAAGTAACTAATATTTTTTATATTTTGTAAATGTTCTATAGCTAAACAATACGCATGTTCTTGTGTCATCATCGACACGTAATCGAGCCTGTCGAAATATGGTATACTTTTTTCGTAGTGTTTTGATTCCACTAACTTTTCCGTTCCTCGATGTAAAAGACCTATATGTATATCTGTACGTTCAACTATTTCCCCCTTTAATTGAAGAATAAGCCTCAATACGCCGTGTGCTGCTGGATGTTGTGGTCCAAAATTTAATATTATATTATTTGAATTAATTTTATTATTTTTCATACCCCAATTCAAATATAGGCTCTTATTCACAAACCAAAAAATGGTTAAGTTATATTAATATTATAAAAAAAGGGTAAAATATAAGTATACTAGTTGTATAAAAACTAAAAAATAAAAATAAGCTCAAGAAAATGAAAAAACAAATTTTTCTGAATTTAATTGATATTTTACTTGTGTAAAATAAGTCCTAAGAATTTTTAAAAACCTTCTCACCTAGAAGTTAACTAAAATAAAAAAAACAAGTAAGTTATAAAACTCAGGGCTACGAAAACAAAAAAAAATAAGAAAAGTCTATAATAATTAATAAGAAATTGTGTTTTGTCAACTACTTTAATTTTCTTTAAATTCATACTAGTAGCAGTTGTTATAAAAAATACTAAAGAGTTGCTTATGGCGTTCGTAAATAAAAAGTTATTTTTTATATTATATAGATTGGTTACATTTGATACTTTTTTCTTTTTTAAAATAAAATTTCACACATCCTGTACTTTTTTTAACACATGTTCCAGCCGAGATTCGAACTCGAGTTTACAGGGTGAAAACCTGTCGTCCTAACCACTAGACGACTAGAACCTCAAATAAATACACAAACGTTACACGTAAAATTACGAATTCAACTACATATCGTTTACACTAGTGCTGTCAGTAAATAACCAAGTAATATATACTTGTTAAAATTAATTTAATAGATATACATTATTGACTTTCTAAATTTCTTTATACGCATCTCTTTTGATGTTGGACCTACTATTTCCCTACCCAGCGCGTTCATCCTACGTTTTAATATTACAAGGGCGTTGTGCTGGAATTTAAAAAACATACCATCGGGGCGTAAAAAACCATGTGATGATCTTATGGTTAAAGCTCTCATTCTCTTTTTTCTCCTCCTAATAAGTCGGGGTTTTGTCTTCTTAATAACTATTCTCAAAAATTTTCCTGTTTTGGCATGACGTCGTCAACTACACCTACGTGTTTGTATTACTTTTGTTAAAAAAACACCACTTGTATCACTTGGTGCTGAGAAAGAGCCTTTTTGGAACAAATTTATTATTTTATAGAATCTAGTTGGTCTTATTAAAAAACTTCAACTTAGATCTAAATACAGACTGTTTTAACATATTTTGTTTTCTTAAAAATAAAAAATTATTTTTAACATAACCATTTAAGGATATAAGACTTTTTTGAAGTTGACTTATTAATATAACTAAAAGACTCACATAAAAAATTAATATCGCAAAGAATAATATATAGGCATAATTCAAGTTATATAATACGTTAAAAATAACTATAAAATCATTTTTACTATTCGCAGAGTAACACCCGTCGCTCAAAAAATTATAAAATAAAAAATTATTACCTGTTGTCGAAGTAATTGTCATAAAAAGTAAAACTACAAGTATAATAATCGCTACATAATTTAAGTTGTTGATGTTGTTGGTTTTATTATATTTATATAAATTATCTACTTGTAACGCATTTTTGTGAAAATAAAATACCAATAAAACTAAAGCGACCGGTAATTCTGCGGCTAGTAAAAAGGCGCCAAAAAAATCTAAGCTACTATTTGAAAGTAATATTGCATTACTTACTAAAAATGGGAAAAAAATAAGTATTCGTATAAAACTATTATACGCTAAATAAAAAAAAAATAATAGTGCATTTAATACAATAAACAATAAATATACCACAAATAAAGAAGAGAAAAACTTGTTATAGTAGATTAAAAAAGTATCTAATATAATTAACATACCTGCAAATTAAGGTTAATATCACATATAAACATTGTAATATAAGTGTTGGGGTTACCTAGTAGGTTATAAATATACAGCGATTAGCTAGTACCAACCCCCCAACAATAAACATGAAACAATCAGTGAAAAAAAAAATAAGTGGAAATATTCTCCTAGGTAAAATAATGCAAAAAAAAAACCACCAAGCTCAGTTGTGTATCCCGCAATTAACTCCGACTCTGCCTCCACTAAGTCAAATGGGGCTCTATTTGTCTCTACTAAAAATATAAGTATTATGGGTGGTAATATAGGCGCTAAACCTGATATAAAATAAAAATTTACAGTTTGTAAGTTAATAATACTTGAAAAAGAAAATGATTCTGAGTAAGCTAAAATAAACAAGAATAGAAATCCTAAAAATATCTCTAAATTAAAAACCATACAACAAGCTCTGATTGCTGATAAAATTGAGTATTTATTTCTGCTAAATATTCCTACCAAAATTATACACACTGAAAAGAATATAGACATAATACCGGCGTATACTATATTGTATTCCAATTCAGCGATCATCACACTTGAACCCCATATACTATTCGTTCAAAAAGTATAACAAATAAATAAGCTAAACATTGGGGAGAATACAAACAACTTTTTATTAGTTAAGTCTGGTATAGTAATACCTTTTAAAAGTAACTTTAACGCGTCTGCTATAAATTGAAGCCGGCCTCGATAACCAACCTGATTCGGACCAACTCTACGCTGTATTATAGATAATACCTTACGTTCCACAAGAGTTAACAACGCAATTGTTATTGTAATAATTAATGAAAATATTAAAATTACAATAAAAACCAATAACAAATTTAATAAAATACTTAATGCAGTATATAAAATCAACCTATTAATTTATGTTCGGACTCTTCTGTAATAAATTATTTCGAACTCACGATTATAGCTTGTATTATTAATAATTAATAGTCTAGCATTCTTTGTTGGTAAATTTGAGGCTTTTTTACTCTCGCTGATTAAAAACGTGATTTTATGTAAGTAGTATAAAACACGTTTATTTATTCTAGGTATCATAAAATTTAATGGAATTCCTAATTTTTTTTCTTTATGAGAGTCGTAGAGGGTAATGTAAAAAAATAAAACACCAGTCATAGTTACAAAATGACCTGCTGTTGCCATGCTTTGCCAACCTGTAAATATAGCGGGGAAATCATGTAATCTTCTAGGTAATCCTGAAAAACTTAACCAAAATAATGGTAAAAAAGTTAGTCATTGACCACCGGTATAATAAATTAAATGTAAATATGCTCAGGTTCTTGAATATTTTATACTGAAAAATGCAAAAAAATAATAATAAAATCCAGCAAAAATAGACATAACAACAGCCCCCGATAACATTAAATGGAAATGGGCTACAACATACATTGTATCGTGCATAGAAATATTTAAGCTAACATGAGATAATCACATACCAGTGAATCCGGCTACTAAAAAAAAAAAAATAAAAGATATCGCGGCGTAGAACGCGGCATCAATTTTTAACGCACCACTTAATAAACTAAAAGTTCAATTAACTACTTTAATGGTTGCGGGTAATGATATCATAATTGTTAAGGTGCTATATAACGCCCTACTTCTATGATCTAACCCAATAAGATACATGTGATGCCCTCAAACTAAAAAACCCATATAATTCATAATATATATAGCTCAAATTAGATGATGTTTGGATGCTATTCGCCTAACATTGTTGTACGGTAAAATAACATTTATAACACCAAATGCGGGTATAACCAACACATAAACTTCTGGGTGACCAAAAAATCAAAATAAATGATGAAACAATATTGGGTCTCCACCATAAGAAAAATCGAAAAAGGATGTTTTTCAGTGCCTATCCAATAATAACATTAACATCGCAGAACCTAATACTGGTGTAATTATAGCTAATGCACGTAACATAAGCAATATTGTTATACTAGTAAACGGTAATAAAATACGCCTATTTCTTAACCCCGGCATAGCTAATGTACGTCTTGTCACTAACAAATTAGTCAGAGATATGGTTGTACTAATACCGGCGTAATAAACTCCTGTTATCAACATATCTTGTACACCATAACCAGTAAATCTAACATTTGATGAAAACGGTGTAATAAATGTTCAACCAGCTACAGTCTGTGTCGGGCTTGAGCATTTAGCTACAAATCTTTTACGTCTTCTTAATTTGCTAACCCTAGCGCCTAAATATCAAAAATTTTCAGGAAAATTTTTTATATTACGTCAGAAAATTAGTTTTAATGGTGAAAAGTATGAATCGCTATAATTTATATACATATGTGTACTATCTTCGGCTATTATTTTGGGACCACTAAACTCATTAACCTTTTTTAACTGATTCTGGCCTGTATATATACCTTTAGTTAATTGAAAAATAGCTTTTACTGGGTCTGTAGGCGTTAAAAATTCTAATTCTTCTTTGGTGTAAACTCTATACTTATCAGCTGATATTTTAACTTTTCTATCTTCATACCTTTGAATAGCATATTGTTTAGTAACGGCAGCTTTGTCATCTCATTTTAATGCAACAGAATTTGATGGAATATTAAATATTATTCTATCTTCAGAACTATTAAAATTTCTATATTTTCTATACCACGTAAATGAGTTGTCATTTATTTTTTTATAATTACCAGAAGAAAAATCATATAAAGATTTGTTATCGAATCTTGTAATATCTAACATGGGGAAATAAAATGATGATTTATCATAGTAATGTCAATATTGTTGGCGTATAAATCCTATTTTTGCTATAAGTAGGTAACCACAAGGTTGAATTCAAAAACCAATACTATTAAGTCTTGGAAATGCCACGTCTTTACTACCAACATGATAGGGTAATAAGAAATTAGCAAACCCACCAAAGAAAATAGGAACTACTACAAAAAAAATCATAATTAATGCGTGTGCAGTCATAACTTGTAAATATCTAAGAGAATCTCCTTTAAAAAATGGACTACCAGGATACGCCATTTCCAACCGGATCATAGTAGCTAATAAGGCACCCGAACACCCAGTTCACAATGAAAAATAAAAATAGTACAAACCTAGTTTTTTATGATTTATTGTATAAAAATATTTTTTTAATAAAAACTTTCTTGCATTAATATATACTAAAATTTTATCTTTATTCTTAAAAAAAACTGTTTTTAATGCTATAAGCAAATTATTTAACGCGGTTAGTGGTGTGTAATGTTCGTTATTAAATAAGCGGTTAAACAAACTATTAATTTATATTTATTGAAATTACCAATAGTGGTTTGTAATTGTGGTTATTAAGCTGGTTTAACGCCACTATAAGTATCAATTATGCTGCTATATTTGCAAAATTATAATGGAACAACATACCAACCGCAGTATACTCATATAGGTTATTTAATATGTAGAAGAAATTATAATGCAATGTATTTTTAAAAAAACTTAGTGGGACCTTCATGGTATTTTTGAATAAATTTATAAAATCGTTGACTATAATATTGCATGTTGTGGGTCTAAAAGATACAAAAAATCAATAGTACGATTGATCCATAAATCTTCTGACTATTCATTTTAATCAAGAATATAAACATAGTCAATTCATTATATAAAATAGTATAATATTTTGTAGATTCATAGATAAAAATGTATATCTTATCCTATTTAGTTCTAAAGTCTTCATAACAAAAAAAACCCACGAAGCAAAAATAAATATATAATGTCAAAATTTTGCTACTACAATAAGGGTTATATAGTGGTTTTTATTTCTAGTTCTAGGTATATCATAATCCAGTTCCCATACATTATCATCTTCTGATAAGTTTCAAATGTACTCAACATAAAAATTCAATAAGTAGTAAAACTGATAAGATTCAACAAATAATATATAAAGTAACGATAAAGTTATAATAAGTAATAAGTACATATTTTTTTTTAATGTTACAAATTTTACATTTATTAGTAGATAAATAAATAAGTTTATTATTAAAACAACTAAAAATGAATTTAAAAAAAAGGTTTTTAAAATTATTAGGTGTGAAATACTCATACCATATGTATCATACATAAAAAACGGTTCTGCACTAGCGTTAAGTAAGTAATAAAAAAATATCATGAACAAAAAACCTTCGATTAACCAAAAACACATAAAAGCGCGTTTCCAAAATCTCTGTATAGCTGAAGTATATTTAGCAAATCGATAACGTTTTATAAAAAAGTTAAACGTGCTTAGTAGCCAAAAAACAAAAAGACCCAAACCCAACCAGTTAGCTAACGCCTTAACAAATGATAATTTGAAAAAAAAAAAACTATAGTATAAAAATAGTACCGCAACCGTGGCTGGGAGTAAAAAGTTTTTAAAAAATCTATAAAATAATATAAAAAATTTGAAATTTTGTATAATAACGTTTATTGTGTAGTTAGAGTAAAAATTTAATGTTTTGGGTTTAAAGGTAGTAAAATCATAGCTAAACCAACTATATAAATAGCTGAAGACCATATGCTGATTTGACCAATCTCTTATAGAGTCAACAACATTGCCTACTATTTTTTTTTTTAACTTTGGGTTAGACTCCATATTGGGTATCGACGGGACCCCTTTAAATATAAAAATATTTATTATGAAAAAATCCTCTTTTGGCATTTTATGCATAAATACATCATGTATTACAAGAAGATTATACCAAGCATAAAAGATCTCAAAAATAATATATATAGGAAATCCACCACGAATATCATCATCAGCGGAAATAGTTCTATCTGTGTAACTATACTTTTCTCGGGGTTTTTTTTCATAACCGGCAGTTCACGTATTATTTTGTGTATTTTCATTATCTAACTCGGACCATAGTTGACTAAATTTTTCTTCTCATCGCAACTTATATGTATCCCAAAATAACCGGGTCATACTATCATCCGCGGCTGTTAGTATATCAATAAAACTATCAAAATCATCCTTAAAAATACTTAAAGCCTCTAATTTATCTATAAGCTTATGAAAATAAGTTGAATCATCTAAAAAAATATGTAATAGTTTAACTATCACCAAAAATAACACGTATCTAATATAAAATTTATAATTATTGCTAAATAAAAAAACTAAATTATGATAATAGTTAATAAAGATCTTAAATAGTGGGTACACTTATAATTTATTTTACTGCTTTATAGTATTTACATAATGTGAGCCTCTTTTTGTTTTGGTTTTAATTTTTGTTACAGTAAACTTATTTTTTTTTTTTTCACCCGCCTTACTACTAATTTTTTTAAAATAAGGGAGCCTAATATTTAACGGCCTCCATTGAATTAATAAAATTATTTTTGTAAAGTAAATAAAAAAAACACAAAAAATATCTAACGTAAGGAATAGAATACGCACAAGATTAATAGTTAACTTTGTAAATGAGTTTATCGGCAATTTATTTACCATTTTTACTCACAATTCAAACTCACTTGATTCATTTTTTTTTTTTAATAATTTTACAGTTGTTGTGCTGCCATGTTCTATATCCACTTTATTTCTAGTTTTTTTTCTTCATACTTTTTTATCATTTTTTACTTGCATTTTTTTTATAAATTCCATATGTGTAAAATTACCCTCTCACTCAAATTTTGACATTCATTCATCACTATCATCCTCTTCCTTGTTATTTAAATCAGTCTCTAAATTTTTTATAGTTTTATCAAAAATAGATACAACCTTATAAAATAAATTGTACTTAAAGGGATTTAACTCATATCTAAATTGTCAATACTTATCTAATGTAGATACTCATAATTTCAAACCCTTTAAAAATAAGTTATTTAGGGTACTAATAATACCAATAAGTCTAATATTGTATATATTATTAAAAAATTTTATAAAATGGAAAAACATTGGGTTTATTTCTGGTTCCATCAATAGTCGAATAAAGTACCTATTATATACTACAACCAGAAAAAATATTATAGGTTCAAGTAAATCAAACATACTATATAAATATACATACCTTGCAGTATAAAGATCATCCGCAATAATAATGTGAACTTTTATAGATAATATCGCTAGTAAGAAATAGTTAAAAATAACAGCAAGTGAGTTAAATAATAGTTTTAAATGGTTTAAAAATCACACTTATTATTTAAGTACGTACACAGGGGAAACAGGAATCGAACCCATAATAACAGTTTTGAAGACTGTGGTTTTACCATTAAACTATTCCCCCCACCCCGCAAATACATAAATTATACTAATTTAATAAAAATTAATTTTTTATATAATTGCGAGGTAACAAAAATATTCATTAATTTTAAAGTAATTTCAGTAAATCCCCTAGATTTTTCAACGAAAAAAATACTTTTTCTATTGAAAATGGTTGTTTTTATAATAATATTTATAATAATATTAAATAGAAATCATACTAATATAAATACAAATAAATAAAAATAAAAATTAAAAAAAGTATAATTAGCTGCTACATAAGCATTATTTATTACTGCTTGAACACTAATTTCTGGTATATTGTTTCTTACTTCCACCAAACAATTAATTTATAAAATAATAACGTAATAGGTTTATAAAAAAATATATTTATTCCACCCACAGGTTCTCCCACGGGTACCTTGTGTCAACTTAACTCAAATCACCCAATCCCCTGCGATATATAACCTAGTTAATATTGTTACTATTACTAAAAATAATAATAAAAAATATAAAATTATAAATTTTATACTAAGTTAATATATTTACGTTGAACTCAATTCTCCGAATGTGATGGGCGGTGTGTGCAGGATTTTATTTATTATTCACCGTAACTTAATAATTTACGATTACTAACGATTTCACCTTCCTAAACTCAAGTTTCAGAGTTTAGTCCGAACACGGCAATTTTTGTAGTTCACTCCAAATTACTTTTTCGTTACTATTTGTTTTTGCCCTTGTAACACGTGTGTAGCCCAACTAACGAAGACCGTGAGGACTTGACTTCAGCCCAACAACTAGTGATGAATAACAAACAACCGTTAAAAACAACTATTTGTTCTCCAAAACTACTCCATAGAAAATAGAGTTTATATACACTTTTACTTAATTGTAAAAATATATACAACTATTAACTAGTTTAAAGGGTTGCGCTCGTTTACGGAACTTAATCCTATACCTTAAAGCACGAGCTGACGACAGCCATGCAATACTAAGGATTATTATAAAATAAAAATTTAATAAACACACATAGTTGGTAAGATTTTACGTGGATTATCGCATTAAACCACATGTTCCACCGTTTATAGAAATCCCCGCCAATTCTGTTAAATTTCAGCTTTGCAACTGTACTCCCCAGGCGGAGTATTTAGTGTAAACTTTAAATACTCAACTTTTAGTGTAAGGACTGACAGGGTCTCAAATCCTGATGGTTTCCCCTACGCTAATACCTCAGCGTCAGATAAAAATAGCCTCCTTTTTTCAATTATTAGCCAATCTTAATAAATGGTTGCATTTTATCGCTTCTTATTAAACTTGGTAGACTTCTAAATATCTCTAGTATTAAATTACTATTAAAGTTACACCCTCAGGATTTAGTAATTAATAAAATTTAAACCGCCTACGTATCCTATACGCCCAAGCATGGCGAATAACGCTAGTCACTCATGTCTTACCGCGGCTGCTGGCACATGTATTGGCCATGACTTCTCTTCACGTTTAATGTCATTATGTTAACGTGCGGGTTGGTTTTACAACTGCTATAGTCTTCGTCACCTACGCTAATTCGCTTGGTCATGCTTTCGCACATTGCCTAAAATTCCCCACTGCTGCCAGGGGCGGGGTAGTTTTCATACCCCGTGTGGTTGATACTTCTCTCAAATCAACTAGAGATCACAGGCTGATCGCTCACTACCTAATCCCGTATAATGTTACCCTAAGTCGTTTGTGTAACTTTTTTTATTTTTTTTTTTTTTACTATAAATATACAGGCAATAGGTGCACCGTACATTTGAAATATATTATAAGTTTATATGCATTTGGTGGATTTACACAATTACTGCTCTATTTAAGACTGACTTAGTTGTATACATCATATCATACTCACCACGACGCCACGGATTAAAAATATATTTAAACCGTTAAACTTGCATGTGTTATGCGTTTAGCAAGCGTTCACTCCGAGCCAAGATCACACCCAATAAATAAATTACAGACCAACAAATTAAAAATGGTAAATTACCAAGTATATTTTAGATTAGTGTACTCTATTAGTTTAGTTTTATTCTTTTTTAACCTTAATAATTTTGGTAACCCCTTTAATTGCCATCAAACTAAAAAATGCTCAAATGGTAATGCACATAATCTTATAGGCATGTGATGGTGATACCTACCACAAATCTCCGCACATTGACCATAATAAAAACCTATATTGTCTAGATATAGGGAGTGGTGGGTGGACCTTCCTGGCACACAATCCATCTTTATACCTAGTCCAGGTAAAAACCAAGAGTGTACTACATCATACGAATTAGTAACTACCGTCATATTAACGTGTACCGGTAAAACTAGAGTTCTTTTTGTTCTAAGAAGTCTCCTATATAAATGTATTGGTAAGCTTTCTGTCCTATTCCTGTTACCCCTAATACACTTATATAATGTATAGGGATCCATTTTAAAATCTAAATCTTCTACAAGTTTTAAATTCTCTATTATGTGTTTTTTATAAATATTTCTAACAGTCTCAAAATCTGCGTACTCTACGTCTTTTGCATAAGATGGGTTAATAATTTGTTTTTTTTTATATCTTTTTTGCTTTAATACCCAAAAATTGTCATTATCGGGTACTTTTATTGCTGTTTGGTTAGAATTATCATAAAAATTTAATTTTAATAAGTCTGTACTACTCTTTAAGTACTCTGTAGTTAATAAATGTTTTAAAACTCTAACCGGGCCAACATTAACTTGATGCCTTATATTATTTTCAACATCCCAAGTATCGTCCAACTCATCATAATTATAATGTGAATTCTCATTAAGTTCGGGTGTATCAAATATTTGTAAAAACCTAAATTCCATATTAGCAAAATCTAATAAAATTTTAGGTTTTTTTACCAAACCTGTCAATAACGTCTCATTTATTACGCAAGATATGGGCCCCAGGTAGTTTTCTACTGTGATAAAATTATTGTTAAGTTCTAACGTTATATTAGAAAACAACTTACTCGCTTTTATGGTGCTAAAATCAAAGTTATTAATGCTAGGTGTTGTTATAGTTTTAAATTTACTAAAAAAATCAGTGATTAATACATTAGATCAACCGTTTATCATATCAACAAAATTTAGTTTTTCTTTTATTTTATGTATAGAATCTAGATTACCGCTAATCTCATTATTGGTGTATTCCAATGAATTGGGGCTAGTCTCAAAATCTGTTACTCTGGGTGTACTAGTCGTTAATTCACCCGTCAATATATTAGTCAACGGATAACTTATTATATTAGAGTAATATTGTTTAAATTTTTCACGTGTTTGTGATTTAAAAGTAAAATTCTCGTTAACTAAACTCTGTGAGGTATATGATGCCCCCAATTCAACACTTTTAAATGTTTTTAAATCTTCTTCTATTTTTTTTTTTCAATAATTTCTTATTCAATCTTCTTGTGCCCTCAATTGAATCGCTTGCAAATAAGATTCACAAACTACTAATTCTTGGGGGGTGCCAACAACTCATCTATTATTACCAATATTTTTAGGTACCGTTAAAATGTCTATAGCATCAATTAAATCAAATTTATAAACCCAATATCACTGTTTTCCGTGAATTCTTACGGTAAATAAACTAGATTCATTCTGTCACTCAAACATTCTAAGTATAAAGTTAGAATTTAGTAGTATATTGGCGCACCAACTTAGTGGTAATATAGCAACTAAAAAATCTCCCCATTTTCCTCGGCCCCTTAAACTGGTATTCATCTTTGGGTTCATTTTTGATACCCTATTTTTAACAGTTCTTAAAATAATAAAATAGTAAAAAGTTCACAAAAATGAAAATCAAAATCACCACCAATACTGCCATTGTGAGAGGTGTAATAATATATCTGACTTGTAAGTAGAAAACCCGAAATTAAAGTTTAATTGATAACTAGTTTCTGTGCATATTTGGCCTCACACTAATAATTTAAATAAACAAATGCAACAAACATAATAGTAATAGAAGTAGTTGGGTGGACGCGAGAAGTAATAAAAAAGTTAATATACTGTAGTTTTTTTTTAGATATGAAAACTCATATCTGCACTCTACACGTAAAATAAAAATAAAAATTGTAGTAAATAAAATATAGAAAAAATAATAGTAACCTACTACATTTTTTTGAACTATATTTAATATTTCTATAAAATCATTATTTATTGTTAAATTTAAAATTATAAAATTTTTAAAAAAAAGTAAATAAAATATATAAACATAATATGCGAGCACAAGAAGTAAAAATATAAATAAAATACCGAAGGTTGTTGTATTGGAGTATTCCTCATCCTCATACTCTGGTTTAAAGAAATAATCATAATTAATATTGTTATTTTTTTGTATATCAAATAAAGAATAAAAAACCAACCTAAATACATATATTATACTAGATAACATTGCGACTATAATAAATGGTAATAATATCAAGTAGTTAGTATTACTTAATAATATTACCTGAAACAATGCCTTGTAGAAATAACCAACAGTGAACGGTAGTGCACCAAGATTAAATGCACAAACTACTAACAAAACCGATTCTAGGGGTAGAATAACAAATAATTGACCCATCTTCCTAGTATCTTGATAACCTTTTGATACCTTCACTAGATTACCTACGCAAAAAAAGGTTAATGCCTTAAAAAATCCATGTAAATAAAGATATGTAACTGTTAGATAAACATTATTCAAACCAATAGTAATAAATAAAAAACCACAATGACTTATTGTAGAATATGCTAACAATTTTTTACAGTCAGTTTGGGCTGCAGAAACAATGGCACCATATAATGCTGTAACTGCGCCTAAAACAGCTACAAAAAAAAATAAATTGCTAACCTTTAAAGCCCAGTTGAATCTTAATAATAAATAAACACCCGCGGACACCAAGGTAGCTGAATGTATAAGTGCAGACGCAGGTATAGGGGCCTCCATTGAATCGGGTAATCATAAATGTCCAAAAATTTGCGCAGATTTTATTGATGAAGCAATAATTAAAAAAACAGTAGGTACAAACATATAATTAACGCTATAACTATACTGCAACAAGTAATAAGTATATCAGTTTGTTAAACTTAGGGAACCTACTTGGTGTGACATCGTAACTATAAAAAATAATAAAAATACATCACTAATTTTATTAAATGAAAAGGCTTTAAACGCAGACTTTAAAGTATTACGCCTAAGGGTTCAAAAATTAATAAGTAAAAATGATGTTAAACCTATAAGTTCTCAACCTAAAAATAACAATAAAGCATTATCCGAAATAACTAAAAGTGACATACTTAGGATAAATCAACTTAATAATAAAATGAATCTATCTGTATGGGGTTCATTTTTAAAATAATTCAGTGAGTAAACTATGGCGCAAACCCCTATTGACGTAGTTAAAAATAAAAAACAATAGCTTACAAAATCTATTTTTAAACTTATAGTAAAGGCGTTAACCCCTATATTATAATTTAAAAAATCAAAATGTATAGCAACAGTCATTGACTCAAAAAAAAACTCATTTATAAAATAAATTTGGGTTAACCAGAAAAGTATTATAGATATAGCTGATAGAACAAATACACCTCTAACACCAAAAAAATATGATAAAATAGATAATATAGTAGTGTTAAATAAATAAATAAAAAATAATAGAAAAATTACTGCGTATACGTTCACCGAGTAATAATTTATTAATTCTCTCTTTATGGCATCTAGATATTTTGGAAATTTTACAAAAAGGATGGAATAACTAAACATTACAACTTTGTATATATCATCTGCTAAAACTCAAAAAAAAATAGCAATAACAGTTCTGTTAAACATCATTATTTCTCATTTAGCTTTTGCTGGGGTCATAGCAGTTCGTCACATGTGTCTGGCAGACTCTTTAGCGCGCTCTGAGGTAAATTGGTTTTCGTATCAGTTGGGATCACTTTCGTAAATAACCTTATAGTTAGACCTATAAACATACCAATTATAGGGTCAAAAAATTATACTTGTAATAATATAGTACGCATATTTAAAAATAGTTTTTACCAATAATTTAAATAATTCAATAATTTAAACGGCTACATTTATTTGCCTAAAGATATTATAATATACGTGCATATAATTAGATAAAGTTACATTTCTTTTTATACTAGAAAATCCGAGATAAAAAAATATGTATAAATATGATAGTAACATACCAATATTGCCGCCTAATCTATTATAAAAACGACCATAAGGTAAAAATGTGGTGGTATAAAATATGCACATAACGAAAAGCGCAAATGTTAATTGATATAATAATGTATATTCTACCCCTACCTTTATTAATTTGAATTCATATTTTTTATATTTTTCTTTATTACCTACAATCCTATTTAAGATGGGAAACCCTTTAATAAAATTATGGAATCTTGGAAAATTAGCAAATAATAAGTTAGTTTTATAGTTTTTTTGGTCTTGTGTGCCATTAATGTTTGGCTGATAAAATAAAATAACAAAAAAATAAATCAAACCGAAAAGTCCTGGTCTGTGGGATGGGCAAACTATCAACCAGGCCATATATGGTCTAAAATATCAGTGTGGCGCTACACCATAAAATCTAATATCAGTTGACATACCAACATCACCCCACATAAAAATTTCGTAAGTAAGGGCCTCGGGCATTTCATATAAAAAAAAACAAAAGAAGCCAACTATTAATAACATATCAATTGTTAAGCTAATTTCATTAGATAAAGCTTCATCCCACCAAACCATTTCGTGATTTAAATTATCAAAAGTATCTTCATCCTTTCAATCATAATGCATATCAGTACCATGAATTACTCCCAAGAAAGCTAAAAAAAATGCTGCTACATAATGTAAATAAGCTAATCTAATTAATGTATCTGTATTTAGAAATCTATCAGTAAATAGTCATCAGTAAGCCTTGCCTTTAAAAAAAAAAACAGTATGTAAAGCATTAGCTGCAATGGTTAAAGTGATTTCACTTAAATGTGTACAACATAAAACTAACCCTAAAAAAACAACAAGTTGAATTATTAGGAAAGAAAATGAACCAGTTTTTCAAGCATACTCTTGCTCATAGTTATAAACAGATAAATACATTTTCCTTAAAAGGTGAAAGAATACAAATATAAATAATAAATCAACCCCTCTTTCGTGTAATCAAAAAAAGTCATCAATAAATAAATCCTCACTATCCTCCTCATCCCTAACCAAAGGTATCATCATAGGTTCTGGTACTAAACTAAACGCTAGCATCGTACCACTAACTAATTGATTCGCAATAATTAAAAATGTAAAAAAACCAAACAGTGACATAAAATCGTGAAATGATACGGAAAGCGTGCTAAAATATAATAATAACATTTTTAATGCATTAGTGTAATAACCTTTTGTTAGAAAAAAAAATTTATATAATCTAAACTGTGAAACCATTCAATTAATTTATATAAGTATAAATATACTTACAATGCTGGGTGTCAACTTTATTATTAATTTAAACTACCAGCAGCCGCTATACGAAGAGTCGAGCGGCTAAAATTTAAAAAGGCTACTATAATTAATATAAAAACGGTGATTACGTTTTTAATTTGTTCGGGAGATCTGCTTACTTAGATTGGATCTAAATTAGCACTAAAGCGATGCAATTATTATAGTGGTTATGTATAGCATTTAAATAACACGACTATTAATACTTTACTACTGCTCAATATATTAAGTTTTTATATCTTAGTGGTGGTGTTACAAATTATTTCTAAGAAATACAATAAAAATATCGATTTTACTTTATTTAAACTTCAATAATTTATAAAAAGTGCAATATGGGATAGTTGTTTTATACTCAGTAGTGTGGTTACAATTTATCTTTAAGAAAACGTAATAAAACTGTTGTTTTTGAGTTGCCAAACTCTAGCAATTTATAAAAGATGTAATAAAATAATTTTTATACCTCAATAGTGGCGATTACAAATTGCTACTGGGAAGTACAATAAAATTAATTAATTTATAAAAAAATATAATATAAATTTAATTAATTTATAAAAAAATAT
>ERZ724508.528-NODE-528-length-26804-cov-6.024188_pt1 | contig 26804 bp, 42 predicted proteins | sample MGYA00376041_ERZ724508 | MGnify/ENA primary metagenome ERZ724508 (study PRJEB28724, sample SAMN07190887) | wastewater metagenome | isolation source: effluent of sewage treatment plant in Hong Hong | place: USA: Christiansburg, Virginia | collected 2016-03-01 ...
GCAATCTGCGAGCCAAACTACAAAGAACGTGAAGAGAAAAGCAGGATATACCGGTAGCTGCAGTAGAACAATAAACAGGTAAAGTACGTGAAGCTGAACTGGATAATGGATTCCGTTAACGGCGGGAAACTCATGCCGGTGTAGCAGTACCTTATGGCCTGACCACCTTCATTAATTATAGATATTATGTCTTTCAAGCGCACTCTCATCAGTCTCGTAGTGCTGGCTCTCGCTGCCTTCGGTAAGTGCACTGTTAACGGGCAGTTGCCTATGATGCCATCCACATTGGACTCACCAGGTTCGACAAGCTGCAGCTTTCCAGGGCATTTGGTAGCACCGATCTTACCAGTATCGACGGCAAACTCGGTCTGGCCGTTACAGTGCTGTTCTATCTTGGGGGGTTCATGCTCGAAATCACCCTGCTTGTCGCACTCACACGGTATTGCCAACCTTTCAACTCAGCCTCTTCACAAATTCAATGGACACTGTCCGTGGAACCCACGAGAATAAATTGATTACGTGTGGGAACCAGATCCTGCGTAACACCATCGAACAGTCGGTGGTATTCTTTGCCTTCTACTTCTACTGGCTGCATATCCAAACCGGTATCTCTGACACTAAAGACAGACAACAAGAATCTGAGGGAGGCCCAGCTATTCCCGTTGCTATTCCTAACAGCACGAGTGTTGTTCGCGTTGGGATACCTCATCGGCGTCAAGGTGCATCACCAGGAACTCCGTTCGTTTGGATTCATGCTGCACAGTGCGACGGTGGTTTGCTTGCTCGGCGAAATCACCAACAAGCACATCCTGGAAAACTATTTCTCCTGATGTTAACACCAACAGTATCCGTTTCTGAGCAAAGCGAGCAAGTATTTTTATCGGGGTCTATCAGTAGAAACACACATTATTAGATCCCGTTGGTGGCTGGTCCCATCCTAATAATAAATGGAGAAGAAAGCACCAATCTACATTGGCATCTTTGCCAATGACGACAAAGACTCTAAGAAGAAAGCACGGGAGTACGCCCAAGGCTGCCTCAAGTCCATCTATGCTCAATACCCACTGCCCTAGATCGAAGCTGACATCAACAACTTCGAGACTGTCTTTAACTTCCCGAAGGATACGCTCCACATCACAACGCTGTTCATTGGCAACAAGCCAGTCGACAAACTGCCCGAGCGAGAGCGATCGCAATACAAACAGTTCCAGATTGGCGAAAAGCAGTTGATCGACTGTGATGGACTGCTGTATGTTCCAGGTTACCTCATCTGTGCACTCTGCAAATGCCCAATCACCTGCAATAACGATTATCCTCACATGACTATGTTTTTATGCAAGCAGGCCAAGCCAGTGGAAAGCAACGATTTCTGCACTGAATTCTTCAAGAACAGGCCAGAACTTTTCAAGTCTCGCCAATTCACAGTTTAGCAGCATCACAACGAAACCGCCCCGAAGAAGCTCCAGCACATCTACTTATGCGGTGAGAAGTTACAGTTGGAAGGCGTCTGCCGCGGTCCTTGATGATATTGCATACGCTCTTCCAAAATGTCACACCCAATTCACTTGTAATAATAAATACCATATGAAAGTTAGCGTAGCCCTTCTCTTGTTAGGCTGCTTGGCTGGAGCACTCGCCAGCATGCAGAGCTGCATGTTGGATGTCCGAACCAGCCGCGACTCGATGATTGCTGCTTTGAAGAAGTACAACGAAACGCAGAACACTAACTTCCTTATCGAAGATGTCGCAAAACTGACCAAGACGATACCCACGGTGATGGAGGATTGCGGTGACGAACGAGCTGCTGACTCATTCAGGAAGGCACTTCCTAATGTCTGCGTCGACGATTTGGAGAAGGCTTCAAAGATGGGTGTTAAACTGCTCAATGAAACAGACAACGAAGCCAAATTTGCAATGGGTACTTGTTGGTAGGCTACGTAGACATGTTGCTCTTGGAAAGGCTATTCGATAAGAAGATTAAGAAGGACTGCCCGAGCTTCCAGAATGTTACTCTCAGGCAAATTATGGACAAGGGACAGTGCGCACAATCCTCTTATGATCTGTCGTTAGCGCTTCAAAAGTTCCTCGGAGATTTGGAGCGAGGTGAAGGTAACAAGGCTGTTGACGATTTTGTGACTCTGTTGAGTCAGCTTCCCGACACTCTCGACAAGTGCGGTCAGACTGATCTGGCAGATAAGATCCGAAGGGACCTGCCCAAGGAGTGCCTGTCTTCGATCGATGCTTTCGGCAAAGTGCTGGTCGAGGTAGAATTCCACTACGACCATCTCGAATGGCTTTACAAGAACCTCCGAAGAGTGATTATAGCTTATAAGCAGGTAACCTATACCTGCCCCATCTTCGGCTGATACCACCCCTGCGAATAAAACATTGATTATTACGATCACTGACTCTGGGCGAAGTAGGTGTGCTGGTACGCCTAGCTCACAGATAGTCGCTGCTCCTGAGAGTACTTCAGGCATCCACAGATGAAGTCTCTCGCCTGAGCTGATATTTGCGGTTCACTTGGGAATTCCACCTTCTTCGCGGAGCTTATGATACCTTCATGAAAAATTTTGTTCTGGCTCATACCGTGACCGAAGGGTCGCCTTCCGAATAGCATTTCATAGAAGATGACTCCAATAGACCAGATGTCCACCTTGTTGGAGATCTTGGGTGAGTTATCAAATGTCTCCGGTGGGAGGTACCAGTAAGTCCCAGAACCTTGCGAGGTCAGTTCTATGCGTGTGTCAGCACTATCCACGATTTTGCATAGCCCAAAATCAGCTAACTTGACAACACCGTCGTGGAACAGAATATTTTGTGGTTTGAGATCGTAGTGAATGATCTTGGAAGGTAGCCCGTCCATATAGCTAAGGGCTGCGAGGATCTGTCTCACGATGATTTTCGCGTCTTTTTCAAGTAATCTCTGTTGCCGCTTCAACTGTTCTGCGAGGTCACGACCATTGCACAACTCCAAGATGCTGACGATGCACTCGTCGTTGAGTACTATCACATCAGTGACTTTTATTATGTTTCGGTGGGCGAGTGCCTTCTGCGTCTTGTACTAACGAACTACGTGCTTCATGTAGGTGTCCCGGCTTCCTACGCTTGCAGCAATGTGCGATAATTTTAACGCCTTTTAGTTCTGCTCCCGAAGATCGAAGCAGCGGTAGACCTCACTGAATCCTCCCTTCCCCAGCAGTTCCAACGTTAGGTATCGTTCATTAATCGTTGGCCACCCATCCTTTGCCATTCGACTATTCGATTCTAGAGCCGAAAGTTTTAGGTTGCGGATCAAAGTGCTCTTTTCTTTTTATAGCCGATCAAGCTGCTATCTAATCTCCCGTTGCTCTTTTGCCAGCATTTAGCTCCTAAATTGTAGATGAAGTCTTTCTTCCTCAGATGGTTCTTTGGTAAGGGATTGTTGGAGTTCGGCTATAGAGGCTCCAAGAGTCGCTTCTCTGGCCCTTAAGGTTACGAAGACAGGTCCTTCTACAAAACTATCGTCCGACAAGTGACTCCGTAGATATCCTAATTGACAATTCGGTCTCTGTCTTTACTTGCGTTTGTAGGCATATAACTGCGACAACGTTGTAGCGATAACATCTCTTGCCTTTCTGCGGTAGCTTTCCAGTGCGAGTTTGTGATTCGAATAGATGTCCTACATCTCCTCTCGCTTATTCTTCAGTTCCGATAGTTCCTCATCCTTCATGTCGATATCCTCCTGTTTTTTCTTGATGATTGGATCCCACTCGGATATTGCTGGAACGGATTCCTGACTGAAGCTAATTCGGGGGCACTCTGCGAAGTAGTCAGTAATCTTCTTCGACTTCGCAGTTTGTTTCGAGTTGGCGTCTTCCTCCAATAGCCGATTGGACAAATTAGAAATGTGTCGCTTCCTTTCTAACACTGATTGCTTGCGTTGTTTGCGAGTATGCTTGCGTTCCAGCGGTATCGGCTCCACTTCCTTGAACTGTGGGTTCTGCGATACCGACTTGGACGGTGTAGCAGATTGATCATGTTAAGGTTCCTCTTCCTAATCATTGGGTGGGTGCCACCTCTCCATAAATGATAAGCGCCTTAAATAACTAATTTGGGTGCTGCTATGTTGATTCCCAATCGATCACGTTCAGTGGCTTTCCTCCAGCATACTCTTTCCTACATCACTCGCAAAGTACCTCTCTGGGCGAACTACTAATCCAGTTTTTACCAGTCCTCCAAGATCATCTCGAACTATTCGAACAGTAGGCTATGAGTAAGACGGTTGCGTCTTGGCCCAAACTCCACGTAGTAGTTACGATGGGAGTTGCTTTCCTCCATCTTTCGGTTGAAATGAATACCGTACCTTCATGGTATCAATCATTACCAGTAGTGTGGCATCCAGATTACAGAGCCCAGACCGAAAGCCATCCTCATTTCCCTTCCGGAGTAATCATCGTAGAGTGACTTGTACCACCAGAAGCGGTTACGCATCATGACGCTGCCCATGTTGCTTACTTGATGAAATAATTATAGACAGCCATTGCGGCAGATCAAGCTATCACGGATCAAAATATCTTGCTCATAATGAAGTTGCGTCGACGCTACTGTTCTGCTCGTTCAAGGTTTGCATTCAGGGCTGGCATCTACGTCAGTCGATTGAGGTTCTCATCGTACAGGTTGCACAGGGATATCACCCGCTCTGTCTTCTTTGGCTCGAGGAATTTAGACAGCTTGCTGGTGGTTACATTGCGCAGCTGCATGCTCGTCTTATTCACGGGAAGTTCCGCCTGAGACTTTTTGGTGATCTCGAAATTGACAGTGCCCGATAGTATATTGTTAGTATTGAAGCGGGATTGTTTATGGGACTTCTGTGATTGAGTGACTCCTGGTTCATCATCTACCCGCACATCCTCCAAATCGGTTCTCTTGGCCACTCGTTTATAATCTGAAAGGATCTCATTGCGTCTCCGTTCAAGGTTCTTTGTGCGTTTGAGTTCAGGTTCGAAAGTACCTTTACGGATGGCCCATTTGGCTGACAGTGCCTGAATTCTTGTGATTTCGTTTTCGTGAAGATGATTCTTTTTTTGAAGGATGTCGAACTCCTTCTTCATGCGAATAATGAGCTTGAACTCAAGTTCCTGTAGTTTTATTTCGAGCTCCCGGCGACCCTTCTAGTGCTTCTTGCGCAGATTCTGCCGTTGGTGTTCCGCGTTCTCCAATAGTAACTTATCCACTCTCGCTTTCTCCGATACCTCAAGCTCATTCAGCTCACGGCGGAAATCAAGTGCTTCTTCCACCCGTTCTTCCAGCGACACCAGTTTCTATTGTACTTGCAACTATCGAATCTTCTTCTTTGGCTTGATCTTCAAGCTCTACGTCGCTTGGCTGAGTTTCTCCTCCAACCTCTCACTTTCAAGCATGGCCTCACGTTCAAAGGTTTCCTTTCTCTCCAACTTCAGTCTGGCTAGTTTATCGAACTCACCATCGAACTCTGTACAGAATTCGTCCACGCGTTCTTCACCGATTTTCTTGTAGGTACCCAGTTGCTGCTAATGTATTCGCTCTCGCAAATGTTCTTGCCACCGCGTAATGTTTGCCTCGAGATGTCTGACCTCTCGCATCAGGCTCTTGAAGGCTGCATACATTTGGATCTTTAGGGCGTTGTTAGCGATGAGCTCCATACGTTCCTTGATGAAGCTGAAAATGCGGATCTGTTCGTCCTCATTCAGCACACCGTCCCGGTCCATATCGAAGATCTGCATGAACTCCTTCAGTGAAGCGATCCTCGTGAACTGGTACAAGTCACTTTCAAACTGCTTGAAGACAACCTCAATGACCTTCTCGGAGAGTTGGGCACCAGCGATATCGTTCTTCTTGAGCGCTTCCCATATTGCTGTGCAGCGTCCAGCTGTGCCTTCGTAGGCCTACACCTCCTTCTTGATCTTGCTGAGCACTGCAGGATGGATGCTGGCGAGGGGGTTGAGGTTGGCTGATTCCACCACAGAGCCAATGCTCAGCCCGAAGCTACTATTGCTCTTGGCGTCGAACATCAGTTATAATAATAGCTCTCCTGCGGATGGAATCTAGCGCCAAGGATAGCAGCGAGCAATCATCAGTAGACTGTAACCAGCAAATCCACGACATATTGGATGGTTTGGTCAGCCGCAACAAGAACAAGAGGGTGACCGATAGATTAGCAACCATTGCATAGATACTGCTGGCACCTGTTGTCGACGTGGAGATGCTTCGACACATTTGCGCAAACGGATTGCCAGAGGAATCAGGCAGGCTCAGAGTCTTCTGCTGGATGGTGTTGTTGGGTATCCTTCCAGCCGAAAAGTCTAAATGGCAGGCCAGCTTGATGCTAAGTCACCGGCACTACAAATAGTTCAGTGAGGAATTCTTCAACCGCCGGCGCTATCCAAATTTTCCTTATGGTTAGCGTTACTCCACGCACTTACCAGAGTGGAAGGAACTATCTCAGGACTTCGAGGTATGGGAGCAGATCGAGAAGGACACAATGCGTACTCACAGCGAGCTCTCCTTCTTCAGCGGTGTATATGAGGCCAACGAGGTGCCGTTTTACAAGACCGGCGGCCGTAAGGAGAAGGAAAAGATGATTCGCGGCGACGGCGACCATGAATAATGGTTGGATACCCTAGACAACCGTCTTTACAGATATGATGTCATGACGAGGATCTTGTTTGTGGTATCAAAATTCAACCAAAAGCTGAAGTATGTGCAGGGTATGAACTAGATACTTGCACCTGTGTTCTACATCTGCAATTTAGACAGCAAGGAGCCAAGAGAGGCGTAGAGTATGACTATCTTCATGAAGATTGCTTCGGATGTGAAGGAGCTACACATGAAGGAATTCGATAGGACAGAGGTGGGGTTGCAAGGCAAGCTCGCCCAGATTGAGAAGTTGCTGATGGTGGTGGATTACCCCTTGTGGGCTCGACTCAAGGAACTTGAAATTACTCCATTCTTCTATTCGTTCCGCTGGGTTACTCTATTCTTTGCGCAGTAATTCCAGCTGTTCGACACTATCACATTGTGGGACCACATCTTCACTCACGAAGATCGTTACCGGTACATGGATGTGGTCTGTTTGGCAATGCTCTAGTGCAAACGAAAGTATGTCATGGAAAACGACTTCACTGTTGCTCTGCAAAAGCTCCAGGAAACCTGTGATCTGAACGTCCGGGAGGTAATTGAACGAGCCACGGACCTGCATCGCAAGTACTGCAACGTCGACATCGAAAAATAGTACGCACTACGCTGCCAGACCGCAGCCAACGTAGATAAGCGCATCGGCATGAAGCGCACGAAGAGCAAGACAATGAAATTTCTGTAGGACATCTTCAAGTGACTTGCAGCCGTTGCTGGGTTAATGATAGCTGCATTATCGTTAGAAATGAAAGTAAGTCGGGCTGCGCCAACCCTCGAACCATCAGAACTGCGGAAACAGGAAACTCTTGCACTTGAGGAGAGCTACCAAAGTTCCAAGATGGTCTACGACCTCAAACGGGAGGTGCTAGATAAGCTTGATCTTATCCTGCAGCGGGTCAACCTCGAAGTCATTGCCGAAATGGAGAGGTGCGGAGTCAGCGATTTCAAACTCATCTCCATGTCAGAGCTCGAGGAGTAGATTAGTTAACTCTTCCAGCGGTTGGATGAGTGTGTGGTGCGACGGTAGCGCTCTTACCGAGCACAGTAGTCGGCGTCAACCTACTCCAACGGTTCACTGCAGAAGGAGAACGAACACCTTCGAGCTGAGATCGATTCGCTAAACAGCTATGTACACGAGCTGGAGCTCATAACCAAGCAGTAGTCAAACAAAATGCAGGTCAGTGAACTCAAGAAATAGGTGGAACAGCTGAACACTCAAATCGACAAATACGAGAAGATGTGGAGGAACGTGGACCTTCAACCAAAGCACTTCGACTCTAAGAGACTTGAGAGGATCTATGCGGGCGCCGACAGGGTGGTGACCGAGGCTATCAAACTCAGGCAAGTTTGCTCGCAGGTTAAGAAAACTTTAAAGGGCTTCGGAGAATTCCTCTTTTCAGTTTCTGCACAAGCTATTCAAAAGTACAGTGCGCTGGTGGCCGAGACCCGCTATTTGCAGGTCAGCACCGCCAACGAAAACAACCTGCTGAAGGAATAAATCCGGAACTGGTAGTACGATATGGAGCACTACGTACAATAAAAACTCTAGGCAGTGCTGGGAGGACGTTCCAAACCGAGCAGCACTTGATTATTGCTTTGGTTGTTATTTTTGAATGATGGAACAGCAACCGAACCATCACATACACGTCAACAGTTGTCACCAGGTCATCTTCAAATAGCTCGATGAGCTCAAAGCGACGGTTAGCGAGTTGCAGAAATCGACACAGTCGCCAGGACCTAAGATTGCTGGATGCGGCAGCCCAACCCATTGCATGCATAGGGGTAGTCACACCATGTCGGTACCCACCTTCCGCAAGGTCACCGAAGTCGAAAATTGGATAGTGCCTGGCAGTGTGAAGTACTAGTACCACAACCGGCACCACTTGGACGATACGCAGATGAAGGAAGCATTGCACTGGGATCTCTCCGGCACCGACGACTATGAAACTGTGAAACACTATGATGCACAAAGACAAAGCTACAAGCATCAGAAGACGGAACCTTCACCGACTAACTACAAGTTGGAGGAACGAGCAATAGCAAGACAGCAAAGAGCCAGAAATGAAGATCGTCGAAACAAACAAAAAGTGGTAACTCCCCGTTCGAGGAAGTTACCAACAGAGCCTGCAGGCAAACTAGCAGACAAGAATACAAAACCGATAGTTACGCAATTTACCAGTTCAGTCGAGACTAAGGATCCGAGGCGAGACCAAATTGAGATGGGTCGAGGTCAAAAGCAAGGAGTCGAGTACTCGTCTGAAGATAATCACAGAAGGAAGTAACAGACGAATCACATACGCCTTTCGGAGTCTCCTCATTCGAATTAACACACACCAAATCATCGTGAGCAATACAATACGAATCCTATTGACAATCGGGTTGGGGAGGATAATGCTGTTTATCATCGGCAAACCTTCGGCCATACGGAATAAACACGATATCGAAAGAAATAGAATCAATACAAGCCGTCCGAGAAATACACTATTGACATGCGCAACAACGAGCAAAAGGGTTACGCTGAAGATAACGCATACCGAACTGAATCAACTCGGCATAACCAATATAATACTGGCGGCAACCGTATGAACCAGTACTCCAGTTCTCATGCCAACTCCCAACGAAAAGACGGATACTTGCTCATTCGAAGGCGCAGAGTCAAACACATCTATGAGTAACTATCGGTCTCCAGCGACTCTTACTTCTCGCCTTATGAAGACGAACTATGATGTTTCTCAATATTGTAAGTACACAATAAGAAAATCACAGGCTGATGATTGCAGCACCCTTGGCCAGCCAGTTTACACTCCTGTCGCTTTCCACCTCCAACCAGGTAATTAGGCGGTCTCGAGATGCTTGGGCATAGACTGGAAGCAGGCAGCTGATGCTCTATTGGTTGAGCCGACCCGGTGATGATACCAATGAGGAAGCGGTGACGTGCATGACTGGAGCCTTGGCGAGTCGGTTACCTTGCAGTGGCTCGTCCAAGCATCTCCGATCGGTGTTGTATCTGCACATGTCCATCATGAGGTCGCTGAGGAGGATGCCCTCAGGGATGAGAATATCTTTCGGATCGTAGCCCTTCGTGAATTTGTATATCAAAGCAATGTTGTCTCCTGGCTCATCCTTCCTTTCTATTTATGTCATCTTGAAGGATTGGATCAGGAGTGCAAAATTGAAGAAGTTGCAAGGTCGGAACACTCGAATGGGCGCATTAAACCACGACTTGAAGAAGGATGCCTTATCAGAGAGATCCTCGACCCATCTGGTGAAAGACCGATTGGTGCTTTTTATTGGGTAAAGCTAATGCAGCTCCTGGGGAAGTATATTGATTTCGATGCAACTATAGAACATTCGAACTGGACGGCTCACCTCCGAAATATCCTTGTGGGCTGACTATTTACACTCTTCAAAACGCAGGTGCACCTTCTTTAGCAGGTTATTGATCCGTTCACTTTACAGGTTTCGCGAGTAGTGGATCCACTTCTCGGGGGGTAATATGTCTATCAGCGATGGCACTTTCCGAGCGAAGTCGTTAATCCGCAATAGATCGGCTTAGGCTGAGGACTGGCTGCTAGAGATTTATTGGATGCGGTAGGCCCGAGCTCCTTGCTCGATGTTCTCAACATGGATAGAGTCTATGGCTATCATGATGTTGAAGTGGAACCCGAATATCTCGTGTTCGTCGAGAGCTGGGAAGTCGTCCACAGTCTGGATGAAGTTAGCTTCGGGAAGAGGATACGAGAAGATATTGAAGCCTCCAGCGACTGTATCGTCGAGGAAGCTGGAGAATACCCCCGCCATAACCATCTTGTCGTTTAGATTATCTGCTTTGCTGGAATACACTTCGCTGAACAGGTAGGAAAGGCTGTCGTAGTTGACTTAGAGGTGTTTGTCCCGCATGAAATGTATAATTTGGAAGCAGCTGTCGAGTTCGTTGGTGCCCACTATAACTTCATGATCGTATGCCAGTGGGTACTTGTTCTTGCCTGCAGCTACACAATGAGCGAGACATAACAGCCAGCTTAGCCTATTGAGATCCTTATTGGTCTCCTCCTTGAAGCGTTCTGCCGTTACTATTTCCTTCATTTTGTACTTAATGGTTGGCTATTCCAGGTGCATTGCCACTGTCAGGTTGTTGAGGTAGTCCGATTACATTCTCGACAGACCCAGAATGAATAGTCGGAAGTTTTTATGCAGTGAACTTCTCTCAACAATTCCCTTCACAACGCCTTAGAGAATTCGGTTGTTGCTTTGGCTGATGATCTCACAATCCACTAGACCTATCCACTCTCCCTGCTCGATGTGGCTTTCAATATTGGCTATGAGTTGCTCTTGGTCGCGCGCAAGTGAGAGGATTATGGGTTATGGCCGGTTGAGTCTGAAGGTGAGCATCTTAAAGGCTGCGAGGCCGCCAGGCAGCAGAATTGGATACCTATTATCGGTCTGCGATAGGAACTCTTCATCGGACAGCTCGTTTTCAGCACTCATAAAGTCATACGCGAACGTTTCCTCTATGTATTTTTGCATGAACTGGAACAGCTTGTAGGGCTTGAGAGTTCTTACGATCAGCAGCGTCTCAACCATATTAAACTAGACTGTCAGGCATGAAGGTAGCTAAAGTTTGTGCGAGAAAAACCACACTTACCACTCCTTTGGCAGCTTCAAGATATTGTCGATCAACTGCTCGAACTTGGGTCCGAACTGGAGCAGGGAGTGCAGGTCTTTCCAAGCCGCTTCGCCTAGAGATGCACAGAGAACGGGTTTGCGTACCTTGGGTTGGTGCAGTGAGGGTATTTCCTCGAATAGGTACCTCACGTAGTAGTTTTGGATGTTGTATTCGTGCTTGACGTGGAGGCAGGCCATGAACAAGTAGGTATTGCGCTGCTCGGTCGGAAGGATCTTGAGCACCCACTTCATAATCCGGATAAGGTTATCCTCGTCCTTGACCATGAGCCGTGTGATAATGTCTAGCGATGTCGGGGATGCCTACTGCAGAGTCGCAACCGCCAAATCGATGTTCACCACCTGCTCACGATACTTGGTTTCGAGCGCGTCGATGTCCTATTTCTGTCGTATCAGCTATTCCAGTTATTGCTTGATGTTCTGTTGCAGTCTTGATGACTCCTCTAAGTTTCTTATGAAGTCCTCATCCTCAAGGATCATCAGGGCTCGTTCTTTCAGTCTCTCGAAGAGGGTTATTCGGATCTCTTCCACTCGAGCCTCATTCTTAATCACCATATGCTCGTTCTACTGCCTTCTCACCACGAGGTCTGGGCGGTTAACTTCAATCAGTCTTGTCAGCAGCTTCTATTTGCTTTCGTAGACCGACGAGCGCCAGTTAACCGGTATGGTCTTGGAAAGCACCTCTTCTTTGATCTTCTCGTAGGACAGGTCTGTGTACAGCAGGATCTTAAACTGGCTGTGCCGCTTCTCACCAAGCATAATTCTCAGCAAGTTGCCATAGTCGATTGAATCAATTTCAGTGACCAAGAGGACACCCGGGGATGCTGTTGCCTCCAACAGCTCAGCCAAGAAGTTTTAGTCTTTAGCACTAATGATTTTGATATCGGAGTAGTACTCGTTGAGAGTTTGCATGGCCTTTCGTTCGGGATCGATAATGAGTGGAACTCCATCACAAAAGTCCAACGATAGCAAGTTTTGCACTATCCGGTCCTCGATGTGAGCGTGGAGTGGTTTCTTGAATTGCTCATAAGGATCTTCTTCGGACATGACGTTTTAATACTGGATAACAGTCTTTGCACGGCGGAGTACCTCCATCCTCAGTTTATAATCCATTGGGCACAGGTAGTACACCATGAGCGATGTGAGTATACAGTTGCCTGTCACTTTGCTGGCACTATCCTTCAGCTTCACAATCTGATCCAGGCATGCTGACTATTCGCTCATCAAGTACGGTGTTATGGCTGCTGCGTTGGCCAATCTCTTCTCAAACATCGACAGCTATAGCTCTGCTTATTGCTTCTTGATTCTTGCCAGTCTATTCTCCTCATCAAGAACCGTCAATCTTTTTGACAGTGTTTCCAGCTCAGCTCTCGTCTCTTTGATCTTCGCAAGGGTTTTTGCATTCTCGTCTTTGGCCTGTTTTAGTTCTGACCGTTTGTGCTATGAATTTTCGTAGATCTCCCAGAAGTCAACAACTACGTATATCCACTCACAAATGGCCTTGCCAGCAATGTTGATCTTTTCGATTTACTACGGCACGAATTCCTTGTTATTATGCATCCGAGTTCTCAATTTCTCCTTGACAGGCTGTTCGGTGTTCTCCAGCTTCATCTGCTTTAGCTTCATCAGTAGGTTCGGATCGGCTAGCATTATGTTGATAGCGGTGGGCGTGGTCTCGTAGTGTTGCAGAATAGCTAAACACTCCAGGCTGAATTTGAGGATGCTGTGGGTCGTGTATAGTTTCTTGATTTCACCAAACTCGTGCCGGCTCAGGTTGTTCAACGACCTTTCAAGCCTGTCCATGACCTTCTCTAGTCGCTTTACCTACTTATCTAGGGCTGCTGTTTTTATGTCCAGCTGAGCATTCTGCTATTTCAGCTTCCTCTCCGATGCTTGTTCAATTAGCTTGATCTACTCGAGCTGACGGCTCTCTTCCTCCATTTTCTAGATGTTTTTCTCGAGCCTAATGACTTGCACTTTGACTTCCGTGCGCAGCATCTCTGCTTTGCTCGCCCACTCCCGTATCTTCTCACAGGACTCTGTTAGCTTGTAGTGCACTTGTCGGAAGAGTTACTGTTCGTGGGCGACGCGCTCGCTCAGTTACATATTCAGCTTATCGGCTAGGCGAATAAACTTTTCGAAGATCTTCAGCGACGGGCTGTGTTTAGTGTGTTTTTCAATCATCGGGCTTACTTCGTGGTGCAGCATACTCATGATAGCCACGTTGTTGGTGGTAATCTTCTTCGCAGCAGCAACCAGTGCCTCTTGTGGCCATTCCACCAACTAGCAGTAGTAGCAGCTGAATATGCTGCTATCAGCAAGCAGGCCCCTCAGATCTTTATTGATCTCGAAGGCAAACACTACGGCCAGGTTTTTGATAAGTCTTCGAGTTACGACTTTGCGTATATCGCCGTTCTCTTCCTCTCGGAGCTTACTCTCCTTCTCGATTTCGAGTTTTTCCTATGGAGTCCAGAAATCGTACTACTCACCGGTATAGCCAATCAGTTGCTCGTAGAAACCCTTGTTTTGGAGGAACACTGGGAGTGACGATTGGTAGATGATGATGCGGGCTTCTTCGAACATGACTCTGCGGATGAATTGGAACATGCAAGGTCGGAAGTCGATCGATTGGTTCATCATGGAGTTCTTGATGTCCACAAACTCGCGCTAACTTAGACGAGACGACAGCCAGCAAAGGAACTTCTTGCCTGAACCGGCTAGCCCTGCTAAGACTGTGTGCCCATGCTCAACGTGATGCTCGTTATTGAGAGCTAATGCCAGTTTAACTGCCTCGTCAAACAGAATTCGATCGGCAAGCTAGTTGGTGGGCAGCTTCAAGATGACCTCCTCAACAGTGACCTTCTGCATCTTCTCGTCAGTGCTCATCCAGAAGCTGGTGGCTGGGACACCCTTGAAAGCAACCTTCAGTGCGTTCTCCATTTCCGACCTGATTTCGATCTCCAGTTATTTGGAGGCTGTGGCCCTACTCATTGTGATCCTCACCAGCTGAGAAACGAACAAGTTCACATAATCTTCGACCTCGATGTACACATTATGCTTAATCGAAAGCATGTGCTTCATGATTTAGCTGAAGATGCGCACGATGTTGAGCTGCATGCCGTGCACTTTCTGCATATCGTTGAAGAGGATGTTGATGCAGGTGACGCAGCTGCCGGAAGCGACGTCGACTACCTCCCGACGGAAGTTGTGATACTTGAGGAACGAAGTCAGGAGCTAGCTGCTGATGGAGGCGACTATCTCTGCAGTGGGCTGGTCGAGTGGCAGCACAGTAAATGGGCCTACCGTTCGTGGGTACGCTGCGACGTCTCCAGTCGTGGCTATCACAGAACCTTTCTGAAGCATCTTCTGGTGCAAAGTGGTTCGTAAGCGGAGTTAGTTTCTCTCGGCAATCTTTCGCATGGACTATGCAATATGGTCACTGGTTAGGTGTATGTCATCCACCTGAACAACGAAAGGTCCATTGGCCGCCCAATACAGCGTATTACCTTTTCTGACATTCTCAAGTTTTTCATCGAGCTGAGCCTACAGTGTACGTTGGTTAGTCAGCGCTGCACCAACAATTATGTTCAGGTAGGGACGACAGCAATATCTCAGTACTGAGGTCTTGAAGCTTAAGCGAGCTCCAGAGATCATGATGTGCTTTCCACTCTCCACGAAATTGGTGATGATCAGTTTGGCATACCCCATCTGCTTGGTGCATACGATGATGTCATGAAACAGCTGGTCCTATTGAATGATGAGGTCTTGCACCAGCGAAGACATCGGCATGAAGTCTTCTGCTACCTTCGAGAAATACACTTCTTGGAACTTACCTGGGTAGTTCTTATTCCAGAAAGTCGGGTCGTTGCGGAATATGTACGCTAGGATCCAAATTATCAGTTTCTGAAGCACCTTGTCACGGAGCGGAGCGTGTGTTGGATACAAGCTGGTCAAGGTGTGAAGAAGTGAGTCAATCTCTTCGGTGCTGAGGTCAGCCAGGTAGGGTGTACTGTATTCCAAGGCCAGTTTCTGTGCTTACGGGGCTAGGTGTGATTTCTTCAGGAATTATTTTATCTGCAACTGACCGTCCACCTTATCCTCAATATGCACCACCTTGCTAGCGGATATAAATGACGGAGGGGAGTCCTTGAGGCTCCTCGATTCGAAGATGAGTTTGAATGGGAAAGAGAGCTTCTCACCATTTACTACGACCACAGAATTGGTAATGTGCCTGGATGCGCTGACCAGCTCCACCCAAGGACCAAGTTAGCCGTCAAACACGAGTATAATATTCTTAGAACCTTCAAGCCTCTTTGCGAGTGATGCCATACCCTCTGACCAGATATTCTGCTGTGCACGCGGGTACACTCTTACCATTTCAAATCCTGTTCGTTACTGGAAGACATCCACGAGCGTTGATTTGCTGGTGCGACCGCCAGTGATGATAACACACCCAGTGCTAATGATCCCGTCTTCAAGCTGCTGATACCGTTGGCGGAGTCCCATTTGTTCCAGCTTGGGGTGCCTTAAAAGAAGCGATATGAGTACACTCATGATGATCTCCTCCTCATAGTTAAAGTACTTCTTGAGAACAGACTTGAAGAGGGTGCGGTCCTCTTATATAAGGTTGCTCATAACTTAGAGTCGGAAGGCTTCATAAATCATTGCCTCCTCGCTAGGGTAAGACTGCAGTCGTCTAAACTCCATCGCTTTGCGGATAGTACGACCCACCGCTGACAATTCGAAGTTGTAGCTTTTGTGAGCGAATAGTTATCGACTGAAATCGAGCACCCCGCAGATCTTAATGGCAAGTTGCTTCCAGTGTCGAAAGCCATCAGCCAGCAGCATCCACTCACAAACTTTGCGGTAGTCGGGTTTGAGGAGGAAGACCTGGGCAAATGACATGCTCGCCTTCTCCATAATGGCTCCAGAACTGGTGAGGTCTCTCGCGATAAAGAACATCGTATTGCGGTGTACATGCAGGGATGCCTTGTCCAGCACAAGTGGTTGTTACAGCATACGCTGGGTCTTTATCTCTAAGCACTTCTGGAAAACCAGCGACATGAGCTAGAAGGTGAGTCGAACAAATGAATCCATACAGCCCCACACTCCGGTGAGACACACTCCCGTGAGGAATCGCATGAGATAAGTCGGTTCTACATCTGAGGAGCACATGTAGTTCTTAAAGTAGTTGCCAGTCAAGGTGCTGATCTGACGGATTGTCTGGGTCTTGCCCGTAAAGTTGGAGCCGTCGACTATGAGTCCTTGTTTGCTGCTGAAAGCTTGGAAAGTGTTGAGGAGCATCCTATCGGTTACAGAAGTGTGCACCGGTTGATTTGATGGGCGGTAGTACTCGTACCCATAAGGGATCGTGTAGCAAATCTGCTGTACCTGGACCTCTTCCTACAAGATGTACATTCGCAATTGCTGGGTCCATCGGAAGTCTTTCAGGGTTGTTTAGTTGGTCGAGAGCAATGTGGCACACTCGCTGAGGTGCAGTGCCTGCATCAACAGGCCACTCAAAGTGAGTCGATTTACTGTAGTGTTCGTCAGTAGCTTATTCGAGCAAAGCTCCACCTCATCCCTGCAGAAGGCTGCAAAAGCAGATGCATTATTGGATTCCAAAGACCGTTCAGCAACTTCAGTCCAAATGAGAATTTCAAGGGTGAGCAATACCTGCAACGGGAGCTCCTTCCATAAGTTCTTTTGAGTGTCCAGGCGGTACTTGGGTAGGTTAGTCTTGATCATGGAGCGCACTGCCGTTCTGGTATTTTAGTCAACAGCCTTAAACCATTCGTCAGCCTCACCTTTAAAGAATAGGCTTCGAACTTTGAAGCTTTCATGGCTGCTTCTGACTCCCACCACGATATCCTTTTCGACAATGAATCCGTCGAGGTCGAAGCACAGCTTCAGATATGGCTCCATGGATTGGAAGTCGCGGATCTCCTGCAGCAGCGTTATGAGTTCACCATCGGTGAGGAAGTAGAACCGGTTGTAGTTGTTGCGCTTCTGAGCCATGTATTCCTCAAGGGTCTTCCTTAGCTTCTCGAGCTCGAGATGGCAGGCTTTGACAATATTCAGGAAGCTCTGAAGCATGTAGTCCTCGGATACCTTCTTGATGTTAATCATGTCGTTCATCTGCTTGTTGAACTTCCGCATTGTGCTGTCTAGACTAGCAAACTGCGTGTAGGCTCCGCTGTGGTACTTGATCGAACTTGCACTCATCAGGATCGGGTGCAGCCGAAACCACTCCTTTTGGGTTTCCAGCCAGAGATCCAATAGCTCCCGGAAGTACAGGTAGATCTGCTTCTGCTTGCTGACATTCTCACGCACGTACTCAACATACTTGCTGTTGCTCAGGCTCGTCAGCTGGATTATGTACTCATCGACCTTCTCACTTATCTCTTCGTTGGGGGCCAAGAAATAGATCTGCTCGTTCTTCACGAGCTGCTCGTTCTGTTCGAAGTGCAGTTTGGTTGTTTTCCAGAAAGACTCAATCGCAACCATGCTCTTGATGATCAGTGCTTCGTTGCTGGCTTTGATGACCACAGCTTCAATTCGATCACGGTGCTACCGAATGTTGTATCGCTCCTGCAGATCCACAGGTGACAGCAGGATACCTTCAGTACTGAACAAAAACTTCCCTGGATTTCGCTCATTATGCAGTAACCTTCTCAGTTCCTAAAAGTGACGATCCAGGAGATCCTAGTCACACAACAATCTGCAAGCCAACAACAAGTTGATCTGGTTCTAGCTGATGGCTTTGAAGTTCTGCAGAATTTCGACAGTCTCTAACTACTTGAAGCCCCTGTTAATTTCCTTATAGAACTCCCCAAGTATACTCTGGGTCAGCTGGTAGTCAATTTTGCGGTAGCTAGTCTTAATCAGGGACTCTTCAATGGTGTCGTAGCGTTCCTTGAACTGCCAGAGTTTGTGCAGGCATTTGAACTCCCTCTCGAGCTTGTTGAACTTCTCGAGCTCAGTATAACCTGTTGCCAACTTCTTCTGGTACTTATAGAAGTTATTCTTATCAGTCTCAAGCAGCTGAAAGGCGTCTTCGATGGTCGAGAGAAAAGCAACAACCTTCTTAGCATCGGAACTCGGTGAGATCACCAGGTCTTCTTGGTAAAGTCGTTCCAATAGCTCCTCAGCACTGGTCTCAATAGACGGTGCCATAAGCTCGAGCTGCTTCTCGAAGTGAGTGCGTAGCTTTTCTTAGTCCCTCTCTATCTCCTCAATACGCTTTCTCAGTGCAATGTAAAAACCGATGGCCTGGTTGATCTCCAACTTGGCCTTTTCGCCGATCTTGATTCGGTTCTTGTAGAGCATCTACTCGAGCTACTTGAGTTCGTCGATAAGGTTGCTAACGTTGTCTATAACGATCTTTTTATCCTTGAAGCCGCCAGTGAAGGTGATGTATTCCTCAATGGAACTGGGGTTGGCTTTGAATTCGTCGTAGAGACTGCGAATCGTTGTGGCTAGGTAGTCACTTTTGCGAATCACTTCGGCGGGGACGCTCGTCGTTACTGTGGTGTACTTCTAGTTGAACTTTGTCGTGAGCTGGTCGTGCACCTGCGAAAAATCTACGAAGAAGATACCAAACTCATGCTAGTTTTTTATATCGCGTAAAATTACTCGGTGTTCCTCATACGATTCCAAGTACTCTTTCAGATGCACGTTCTGCAGGTAGTGTTAGAGAGGATGGGTCAACAGAGTCCCTTCATAGATCGTCAGCAAGTTTTGGTTGACCTCTAGAAAGTCATGCACTTTGCGAAAGGCTCGTTGCAACTACTCTGTGATTCCGTTCTTAGCCACATCGATAGCATCTTCCATATCCATATAGCCCTTCAAATCTCTTTATTGTTCCGGGTCAGGTAGCTCTCTCTCGTATTTCGAAAAGTCTTCCTCCTTGATGTATTCTCGGTGATTCTTACAAACGTGCCGGAGTATGGTTTAGACGAAGTGAGTAAAACTCTGCAAGATTGCTGTGAAGTTGGGGTCACAGTTAAAACGAGGTTTCGTTCTTGGTTTGGCATCGATGCGTACTCGAATCAGAATCCAGGGAATGTGAGTGCCACTGTTCTCTTCGTAGAATTTGGTGTAGGCTTGATCGAGGCAGCTCGAAACTGTACGTAGGCCATTCTCAATTGCCTTGAGCTTGGCACTTTGCCTCAGCATATCAATGAGCTTTGCAAGTTTGACCATTCGAGTTTCATGTCCTTTCAACGTAGCTAGTTGCGTATATTTCATTTCGCTCTTTTTGGAGTCCATGAGCAGGAAGCCCATCTTCTCAGACCCAGTTTCCCCAAGACTAATCCGGTGGGCTCTTCTAAATCGTTTCGTCGATTCTCCCATCGTCTCCAGCAACTCACTGTAAATTTGCTTATCGTAGAAGTTAAACTCCTCCTCCACTCGCAGTTGATTGTCTTTAAGGTCTCTTTCGAAATCAACCAACTCCTTAGTCTTCGAAATTCGGATTTCCAGAAAGTTGAGATAGCTGAGTTTGAATAAATGATCGCCTACGCGCTCCATAAACTTGTTAGTGGGGTCGTTGAGACCGTAGTGTCCCTTCTCCAGCTCTGCACTTGCCCTGTCGAACCGAAACTTGAGCATAACGTTCTTCCAAATTTTCATTGTCTTGACGAGCAGGTAGCTATCGAAGAAACCAATGAGCCTGATTCTGTTGAACAGCCTGATCTCGCGGAGAAGCTGATCTCGTGTGTAGAAATCACTTTCGCCTTGACAGTAAAATGTGATGCCACGAATCGAGACGGTTAGGTATTCCAGACGGTTGCGCTGTTCGTATTATACGATGTGGTAGTCGTATGGCAACTGCCCGCGGTTCATGTAACAGAACTATTGTTACAGGTCCGGATTTATGCTGATGGCCTTCATGAATTCGAATATCTCCAGGTTCTACTCGCCTCCGAATAGTCTCTGAGTGAGGCCACTAGCCTCTACGAACGTGTATTGCGAGGGTGTTGGCTTGGTTTCGGGTGCGAATCGAGGAGATGTTGGCTGCGACATCGGCAACGGTTTTGTAAGAGTCTGCGTTGGGAAGAAACCTGTATCGAAAGCTGGCAGCTCTTCCGAGGAGATCGGTGGTATTGCTGCATACCTCCTACGAAGTGAACTTACCTGTCGAGAACGACGGCCATCCATTGGCGTCTGTGGCGGTGCATCTACCATCGACAAATCCATTTGCTTGAGCGCAGGGAGAATGATGCGCTGCTTCATAAGCTGCTCGTTGTAACCCTCAGGTGCTCTTGCACTTTCGATTGCCTGGCGGGTGACTATCTTCGGAACTAACTGCTACTTCTCCTTACTGGCTGGGCGATCGCTGGAGGCGTTCTGCAATTGGTTATGTGGGTACCCTACGTGAGCCGGATAGCCTTGGTGGACCATGCTCCCTACTGCGGAAGATGCGATTGATCAGCGGGTTCATAAGCTGTTATATAAATAAGAAGAAATCAGGTCGGCTACATTGTCCCAGCTTGGCCACGCTTGTGTGAGTTCCTGGCAAAACCAAAGAATAAGGGATAACATAATTTTTCTTGATTTCTAAACTTACCTTAAACTCGTGACGTCTGCTGTCGTAACTTTATCTTAAGCCATTTCGCCCATTGATAATATATCTCTGGCGTTACGCAATGGCAATGAGCAAACTCGACATTTTCGGGAAGGATTCGCTTCTCATGCACAGTTTCCAATACTACTTCCTGGCCGCATTTACCTACGTAGGATTCCTCTGGCCCGACAAAGTTCATCCATGGTGGCTCATCTGCTTCGTCTATGGAGCACTGCCTCTCTTCGATTAACTGTTCACCCAGGACTGGCGCAACCCTACCTAGCAGTAACGGCAGGAATTAGAGAAAAGAAATCCTTGGTTCCTGGCTAGCTTATACCTGGCACTTATCCTGGATTGGGTGGCTCTCTTCAGGATGCTGAGGTACTTCTCGGAGGTTGAGTTCACCCTCTCCGAATGCCTGTACATCTTGGCGTATATGTACGTTTTTATCGTGATTGGGGCTGTTTCGTTTCTCGTCGCTCACGAAATATTCCACAAGCCTGGTTTCTTCAACCGCGCCCTTGGGACTCTACATATGTCCAAGGTCCTTTACATGCACTTCACCATTGAGCACCTTTACGGTCATCACAAAAATGTTTCTACGCCTCTAGACCCTGCATCGGCAGCCAAAGGAGTAACCCTCTACAGTTTCGTCCCAAAGTCCGTTATTGGTTCTTGGCTGAGCGCATTCAACATCGACAAGTCAAGAGGAAAGCCAGTCTACCTGAATGGTGCTGTTCTGAGCATTGTCTCATCTGTGTTGTTCGTGGGGTTGATCTGGAAATTTTATGGAGCAGTACCAACAGCAGCCTTCATCGTATATGCTCTGGGTAGCATCTTTTACTTGGAAAACATCAACTATATCGAGCACTACGGGCTTCGAAGATAAAAATTAGCTAACGGCCAATACGAAAAAGTCACAATCCGCCATTCTTGGAACGCACCCCATCGCTTCACCAACTATATCCTGTTCAAGCTGCAACGACATAGCGACCACCATGAGAACAGTCTTAAGCCTTACCAAACTCTCCTGTCGCTTGACGATAGTCCCAATCTGCCTCACGGCTATAGCCTCATGCTGCTGTTGTCATTATTCCCAAACACGTGGTTCAGTATTATGGACCCACTTGTCTAGGAATACGAGCGCAAGAAGAAAGGGGAAATTTGTTTGGAAGCAACAAAAAGAGCGGAGCAACTCAGCCGAAATTTCGTTTGGAAGACTGCCGCTATAACTGCGACCATGGCCATTCTTTTGTGATTCATCAGGTCACATATTTTTTTGAATTGAACATTGGTTGACGATACAAAGCAAATTCTGTCTTTATTCTTCGCATTCCCCACCTAGTTGAGCGGCGATAAACCTATTCAGGGGTAATGTTTAATAGTCGCGTACGGTCGGGCGTTGATAAATTTAACATACAAAAGACATCGGCCATCAAGGAAGACTTTAGGTCTAGGCGCCCCAAGGAAGGCCAGTGGCAATCTTACTACCAACCAAGCGATCTCAAATAAGGAGCAACGACTCGTGGAGTGGGTACTTAACAAGCTCCCAAAGATAATCATCAAAATGCCATGGACGCAATTGATCAGTTCTGCTGCAAGTACTGGATGATGAACATTGGGCCTGAGAAAGCAAGGATTGTAGCTAAGGCACTCCAGAAGTCGACCCGAAGGTGATCGTAGAGTTGGGTGGATACTCAGCATTGATGCTAGCTGTGAATTGAAATCAACCAGTAGTACGCTGCCATCGCTAAGAGGATACTTGACCACGCTGGACTTGCTGGCAAGGTAACACTACTCGCAGAAGATGTTCCAACCTATGCTTACCAGCTGAAATCCCTCGAGAAGATCGACTTCCTCTTCATTGATCACTATTCAAATGTATACTTGAGGGGCTTCAAGCTCATCGATTCTTACGGGTACTCAAGAAGGGAAGTGTATGGACTGACAGCAGACAATGTCATTTTCCCAGGAGCACCTGGCTACCTACAATACCTCGGAACTAGAAAGGACTTCAGCAGCACTCTATACCACTCTTATCTCGAGTATTCGGACAGGCCAGGCGCCGTACTTGTCTCATATAATATTGCATGAAACGATCGTATCAAACCATATCAGTTCAAGAAACTATCATGATGACGACTATGACGACCCACAATAATTGGAGATTGGCGCCCCAAGTCGGGAGACAGTTGTAGTAGAATTGAATATAGCCTTCCTGGCATTGACTGACACACAGGTATGGTGCAGTACACAGATCGCAACCAGTGCATTGGTTGCACGATCCAGCCAGGATGTAGTATCCTGGTTAGCAGTTCAAGCATGTTGAATAATCATCACTGTAGATCACGCAGTTGCTGAGGGTCGTGTTCTGGCAGCTGCCGTTTTGGTAAACAAAGGACGGTGTGCAGTTGAGGCAGTTGTCAGCACTGTTGCACATCAAGCAGTTGTCCATACAACTTTGGCAGGTTCCGTCCGATGGCTGGGCATAGTATGTCAGGTTGCACCTCAAGCAAGCTGTGCTGTTTTTGCATACAAGGCAGTTGCTTTGGCATGTTACAGCATCACACAGACCTGTGGTAGTGTCGAGATTAAACCCATCTTGGCAGATCTTACAGGTGACTTTATCCGAATTACAAATCTGGCAGTTGCCAGTGCAGGTGTTGTTTGAACATTGGTTCGTGGCAGGGTCAATGAGGTAGCCTCCGTAGCAGAGTTTGCATGTTAGAGCATTATCACATATTGCGCAGTTGTTCATAAACTCATCGCAGTACCAACACCTGTTTAGGCTCGCATCATAGTAGCTCGCTACATCGTAACGACCCCTGGATACAGTCAAGCACTGTGTGCAGAAGTTCGATGAGTTTTGGCAGAGGCACAGCGGTGCGCACGGTAAGCAGAAGTAAACCTGCAGGTAGTATGTTTCCACACATTGTGAGCACACCCCGTTGACGTAATCGTAGACCTTGCATTGGTCGCTGGGGGTGGGTTGTGCAACCACCGAAGCCAGCAACAACAGAGTTAGCTGCCACTTCATTATATTTAAATGGGTTTTGACGTCGACCGTCTCATTGAACGTGCATTCAAAGGCTAGCTCATCGAAACGGAAGCCATAGCACTGATGTGCTCCAAGCTGAAGGATATCTTTCTTGAAGAGCCTAATGTACAGCGACTACCTGCGCCAATAACAGTTGTGGGAGATATACATGGACAGTTCTACGATCTGCTGGAAATATTCAAGGTCGGCGGGGAGCTTCCGTACACAAGCTACTTGTTTCTTGGAGACTATGTGGATCGAGGCGCGCATAGTGTGGAGGTCATTACGTTGCTATGTCTCATGAAAATTAAGTATCCGTCAAGGATGGCAATGATACGCGGCAACCACGAAACGCGAGGCATCACCCAGAACTACGGATTCTACATGTAGTGCCAAACCAAATACAGCAACACTCTCGTTTGGGAAAGCTTCACAGACATATTCGACTACATACCGATTGCTGCGACGATTGACAGCACTATCTTTGCAGTGCACGGTGGACTCTCGCCAGCTATCGAGACCATCCTCCAAATTGAATCTCTGGATAGATTCATGGAGATCCCTCACGATGGCCCACTTTGTGACTTAATGTGGAGTGATCCATCTGATCAACCTGATGCAACTGGTTTCGCAGTCTCTCCAAGAGGAGCAGGTTACATCTTCGGTGAGGAAGTTCTCGAAAAGTTTCTGTTTCTCAACGGATTCAAACACCTGACGCGTGCACACCAACTGTGCAATGAAGGCTACTTACTTCTTTTCAAAGATCAGCTATCGACGGTCTGGTCGGCTCCAAACTACCTCTACCGTTTCGAGAACCTAGCCAGCATCATGGAGGTTGACGAATACTGCAATAAGTCATTCAACATCTTTTCAGATAGTCCGTAGAATCTTGCTAAAGGATTAGGCGGAGCAGACCGGACCCTCAAAACCGACACAGAAAAGTACTTTATGTGAGGAGTAACCTCATGGGCAAGCGATCGCACCCCACGCTGCTCCGCCGGAACGAAATCCCTTGGCCTGATAACCCTCCAATCATAAAACATCTTTAACGATTTTAGCAATGGCCCAAGTTCAAATCAACTTCAATTATCCATAGACCGCGAAAATGAGTGGCCGGAGGCACCAGCGACGTTGCACCACCCGACCTGTTCGAATCAGCCTCATTGATGACAGGTGGTGCCATCGCAAACGCTGTTACCGACGGCGCCAAAAATTAGCGATCAAAGGAATTGGTCGGATAGGGTTCATCGAAAATCTAAATCTTTAGGCAGCGGTGCATCTGCCTAATGTTATTGGTGCGGTCATGAAAGAATAGGCAACGCCCGATAAGCAAATAGTCGAGGTGGAAAACCTCTCTACTCGGTCATCATCTTGTGCACTAGAATCCTACGACTAAATGCGCGAGAGTGTGCTCGTGTGGATGCAGGCCACAGCCTCAGATGAGTTCCTGAGCAGGCATACCTACAGCCTGGCTGCCGAATATCTCGACCTATACTACTCACATCCCCAGACTAGCCAGGAAGTGAGCGATACAGACGATCTGCAGGCTCTCGCTGCAGCGTGTCTGAGTGTCGCGGTGAAGCTAGATGAGTGCTATCGCTTGCGGTTGGACAGGTTGAGCATCATCTCCACCGTTGAAAAGCCTTTCATAATCGCAAAGGAAATACAACTCGCAGTCCGGTTGCAGTATTTCCTGCGCAGAAACTCATACTCTCGGGTGCTCGACGAACTACTGGATGCTTGGGATCGAAGTCCCTTGAACAGCCTGCGTCAAAATTTCTTTAGCAACGAGGAATCAAGCTACCAACGATACAGAAATATCTACCACCTGATCGATCGCATGAACATTACAGCAAGGCTCAGCGACTTCCATACGGCTGCGTATACTTGCATGTTCAAGATTCTGGGTGATTCGGCAAATCTGCGATAGTTTACGGGATGGACCCCTCCTCTCACCATCACCATGGAACCTCTCCAGCACTTCCAACGTCACCCGAACAGCGAGCACAACTTCGGTTACACATAATACCTGCGTCTGCAGACCTTCATTGAGTGATCGGAATGTACTTGTCGTGAATTGTGATTGTATTAATTATTGAAGTTCCCGAAGATGCAGCTCTTTCAACATGCGAACTGTATCATCGATCCGAAGGAGGTGCTGGTGCTGGAAAGCATCGACTCCAACTCTGCATAGACTTACATTCTCAAGTATGGGCTAGGCTCGCTCAACATTCCGTACTAGCTGAGATCCTACAACCGTAGGGAGCTTGCCTACGGGCCACTACCCAACCTGATACTACGAAATAAGCCATACAACCAGCGATAGATCGTCGACAAGCTCAACGACATCTTCTACTCCTCAGAGGATGTTATGTGGAATGAGCGCCACAAAGCATTCACTCGCGACGTTAGCCAAAGGTTTCGCAAACTTATTCACTACTACAAGAATTACAAGGATACGTTCGGGGATGTGGGGCACTTCACTGAAGTGGAGATGCGCAGATAATGCATCTAGCTGCTTGAAGTGCTCAAGCGATCGCTGATTGCCAACACCTTCGACTTCGAGGACAAACCCGAATAGCGTGTATTGGTGCCTTTCACCGACATTGTAGTTTACTGCTACATCGAAGCCATAACCGCCGACCTTCCGTGTACCCTCCCAGACGAACTGCTGCGCAGTTACTACTCGGAGCTCTTGCTGTGGAAGATCAACATGAAGACGGCAATGACTGATCTTCAGAAGATTCCCAAACCTTCGTAATCTAGGCCGTTCAAACAAATACGAGAGGATCTTTCTGTACCGTTCCAGCAAGAGGAGATAAACCCCACGTTCAACGTCAACTTGCAGCGCTCGTTTGTGAG
>ERZ724508.530-NODE-530-length-26795-cov-4.845400_pt1 | contig 26795 bp, 41 predicted proteins | sample MGYA00376041_ERZ724508 | MGnify/ENA primary metagenome ERZ724508 (study PRJEB28724, sample SAMN07190887) | wastewater metagenome | isolation source: effluent of sewage treatment plant in Hong Hong | place: USA: Christiansburg, Virginia | collected 2016-03-01 ...
CAAAATGGACGGTGGTAACTTCACAATCAACAACTTCATAGATGTACAGGGATGCAATGCCTTGGCTAATGCTCTTAACTATGCTCCAGTTTCGGTAGCAGTCGATGCCTCCAATTGGTCGCCCTACCGTTCAGGTGTGCTGTCCACATGCGGTAATAACGTCAATCACGGTGTGCTGCTTGTTGGCCAGTCTGACGCTTATTGGAAGATCAAGAACTCATGGAGCACTAATTGGGGAGAAAGTGGGTACATACGACTTGCCCAAGGAAACACCTGCGACATTTGCGAGTACCCTTCGCTCCCTCAACTTTGAAAGTGATCCCATTATGAAACGTAATAACCATGGCCGATGAACTTCTCTTGTTGTATTGTATCAACACACTATGCTGAGAATAGCTGAAACTCAAAGATCGTGACAAATATCGACTCCTCATCCCGTTTCGCAGCAATACTTGTCGAATCATTGCCTATTTCTGCTTTGGCCCATGCTTGCTGCATCTATACTTGAACCATTCATTATTAATTCAAATGGAAGTGGTTGGCACAGTCCCTGCTCGGAAAGAGTACCACTATAGCGACCTCTCCCTCACAAATCTGTGCTGTCAACTCATCCTGAACGTATGCATAACTGCTTCCTTCTTCCTTGTCTACTCCACCGATGGTACACAATTCAGACGATCTAGGCTTCTACATGAACTCGTTAAAAACATACTAGCAGCCCTACATAAACTTCACCAATCGCTACCTAGTAAGTGCCACTCTGTCCAGTGGCAAAGTAGTGACCATGACCAACTTGTTAGTAACCAATCAGGAATCTGATCTATTACTGAGTGGGATGCATGTAGGACAGGTCGACTACGATGGGGATGGAAAGACCGATATGCTCGATATGCGGATGGAGATTTTAAAGTCTGTTGGAGCACTGCAGGTGACCTCCCTGAACGTCTTGATTGGAGTGCTAATGAATACGACAGTCTTAGCATTTCCTTCGACAATCCAGGTTGTCTTTGAGGGGAGGAATATAGCCATGGCGACTGGTGTAGGGAGCCTTCGGCTGCACCAGAACGTCATCGCCAATTTGTCACGCAACGATTACGGCTCAATTAGTCCATTAGAGCTCGTCAATTACAATGTTTCTGCCGCTTTCCAGTCTCACTACCAACAACCAGGTCGGACATTCTTAACGCAGCCTTTCTCATACCTGAGGTCAGCAAACAAGTCATTAATTACGACGCCGAATCGATTTAAATTCGACTGCAGCTAAACCTACAGACCTTCCAACGAGTGGACGTCTTCCCATCTCCCATGCAGCAGTTAATATGGAGCTGGTGCCAATTTTTACCTGTGGCCCTAGCCATCTTCCTTGCAGGCTACTATACACTTGTCTGCTGCTTCGAGTACGAAATTTTGGAGTCACGGCCCCGCTATCATGTATGATATCTGTTCTTTGCGACATTATCACAATCAGTTGTTTAGGCTCTGGAGAATGTTCTCTGCGACAACCTTCCAGTCCATATCGTTGATGATTTGCAGGTTTGGTTCGTTATGCTCTTTGCTTCGCAGCCAATCCAGCGAAAGGAATCCCTTAGTTCGAGGACCCTCTCTGCTGACCTCTCCGTAAAGACGGTAGATGCCCTTCACTGTTTCCGGCATAAACACTGCAAACGCTGCCACTGGATCAAACACCAAATGTTGAATAGACTGGAAGATATCCTTGATGAACCTGCCTTTGAGAGTTGTTTCGTTCGTAAAGAAATCCGGGAAGTTGTGCTCTTCTCGAGGCGCTTCAAAGGCCAACTCAATCGGCACAAGCGTGATGGTCTTAAACCACTTGAGTACAAGAGCAGCAGCATCGGCATCAGCATTGAAATTGAACTCAGTGCAGAATGCAGTATTTACCCCCACAGCACTAAAAGAGCCGCCCACGACAGTGATCCCTCCGATTATGTTGGGGATCTCGTTGTGCAGAAGCCACGAAATGGCAATGTTCGTCAGTGGTCCCGTGCAGATGATGCCCAGCTCCTGTTTGTATTTCTTTGCACTCTTGGCAATGAACTCGAAAGCAGACTCTTCCTGGATAAGTCCCCAGTCCTCAGGGCTTAGCAACATCTCGTACTTCTCTTGCTGGCCTCCAAGCCCGTCTTTTCCGAAGTAGGTTCCCTTACTGATGAAGCCCTGCATATTAACCTTGGCGCCTACATTCCATCTCAAGCGTACCTCTGTATATCTTGATGGGTGCGTCGCAGATCTTGAGCACTATGAGGGTGTTGAGTATAACGTCCTTGAGCTCAGCATTGCCATCAACGCAGGTGATGCCAATAATCTCCTTACCTAGCTTTTTGGCAAGGTGCAATGCTGTCACCAGAAACTGCGCATCGTCACAGCCAGTATCAACATCGAAGATGTACTTTGTGCAGGTGGTGGAAGGCTCGAATGGTTTGCTTTTGCGGATATTGCGAGGTTGGTACATTATTGATTGAATAAATATCGTGGCTGGATGATTGCAATCGAAACTCCAAGAAAAAAGGATCACAAGAGTATGATACATAGCGGAAAGGATAAGGCAAGTGAATACATTTTCTTAGCTGGTCACCTATATACTCAGAATGCCATGATAACTGCAAAGGTAATGCAGTGGAAGTAAGGGCCAGATCCAATATCTCCACGACCGGAGCTTGTAGTGCTGTAGTTGCGTTACTCTTGAGTACACTTGCCAATTTCAGTGCGCAATAAACGCTCATTTCTGAGGATACTCTGACAGGAAGCTGGCAGGCTCTGCTACAGGTTGCTCATTTTCAGCGAATGCTGATCTTACCGCAGGGCAATCCACAAGGCCAAATCCAGTATCCTTTAGCCTTCGATCTTATAGTGACGTGCCAAGTCTAGCACATCAAGCCCGACTAATGCACCATCAATGTTCAATTTCTATGGGAATCACATGTTGGTGGCCCGTGTGAGTACCTTCTCAAACTGCTCCTCTGTTACGTTACCGTTCTTATCGCTGTCATTTGCCTCAAACAGCATGAGCTTAAGCTCGTCGTCGCTCATTGTTTCGCCGAGCTGCAGGGCGATACTCTTGAGATTTGCAAACGTTATGACCTTACCATCCTGTGCGAATAGTTGAAATGCACGCTTAATTTCCTCTTCGGACTCCTTTTCGTTCATCTTTGCTGTCATTATCTGCAGGAACTCGGTGTAGTCAATGGTGTTCGTGTTCTACTTGTCCTTCTGCTCACTATTCAGCCCAGAGATGAGCTTCTTGATTTCGTCCTTCTTGGGTTAGAAGCCCAATGCACGGAGCGCTACCTTCAGCTCCTTGATATCAATCACGCCTGATCCATCACCATCGAACAAGTCAAACGCCTCCTTTATGTCCTTCTTCTGCTTTTCAGTAAGTTCCTGCCGGAAGGCCTCCTTAGACTTGTTCTTCTTCGTACCCTTCTTGACGTCCTTCTGAGCGTTCATTCTTATTTAAATATGTGCAACGGTTCGGCACGGAACCTCCATGAGAAAATCACATCTGCGAGCGTTTCTCTAGCTCCTCTTGAATTTACTTCTTGCGGTGAGTCACGACACCGTCTCGGCCGTACAGGTAAAGCATATGTCGTTTCTTCTCCTCGTGGAAATGTTTTTTGTTAGTTTGACGGGTCTGTCGGGTACGCTCTATGGCTGCGAGAGCAATCAGCACCACGAACAACAAGAGTTCCTTGGTGCCAGTCCAAACGGTGAGGAGTGCTAGCAGTATGAAGAGACAGATCTCCCGGGTGTAATTGATATCGTGTGGCACGATTCTTTTATTGTAGCCAAGCTGCTCGAGGTGCTTGTTGTAAGCATCCATCGGTAGATGCTCTGGGTCAATTTCCAATGTTAACAAGGCTGATTGTAGATCAGCTTGGGGTAACCCACGGAGCTGTTGCTTGGTGAGTACAAGTGGCTTCACAGCTTTCACTGAGTCTTCGACAATGGCAGGCTAAGCATCGACCACGATAGGTCCCGTTTGAAGCAAAGGGGAATTCTCTTCTTCCTTATTCTCACCGTTATATTTGAGGTGGAAGAGCCGAGGTAACTATCGATCGAGAATGCTGCGAAACTGCTATTTTCCGGTCCACTCAACAAACATATCGAGTTCGTTGTAGAGAGTACCGATGCACTATCGGTCAATGGGTTGATCTGTGCTGCGCTTAACCACCCACATCTTCTGAGCTATCCCAAAGTTCGAGTCGTGAGGGTTAGCGAATATCGCTCGACGGATGTTGTTGCTGTTTTCCATAAAATATTCTCGCTAGTCGACAGCCACGATGATGAGATCGGGCTGGATAGTCGCCGCTGTGTCCGCTCCTGCATACATTTCTGCTTGGTTCTTGTGTTCATAAAGTTGAGGAAGGTCAATGATTTCAAGCGCAGTCAGTACTTCCCGGTCAACTTGCACAGTTAAATTTGCCTCAACGAGGAAGTACGTTTAAGTGGGACGATATTACGTGCCTGCATCCTTACCGGCGCGGCTCACAGCTTGTAGCTCACGCTGCTTCTTATTCGTGTAGAAATAGCTGAAGTAGCTACTCACAAGTTTGCTGTTCGCAAGAGGTAGTTGATTGTTCAGCAGCTTCCAATCATCTCTGCCGACTTATGGACCCACTTGGCTCACACTTTCCTTGCCGGTAGATGACTGTCTAACATGATTTCACCCAGTACCTGAAGATAAAGAATTAGGACTGTCGGTCGACCGCGTTGTAAGCGTACATCTTCTCCCTCAGGAGGGCGCCAACGAGTTCTTGCTTGAACAGTTTGTTGGTGCCGACGACTAAAACCCTAAACCTTCTGCTTTCCATACTATTATAGACAGACACTTGCACACCGATACTGTAGTTGGTTATTATGCAGCATCAGAGAATCAGATGTATTCATTTTTGTTCCATATATCCGTTCGGTAGGTTGAGAAGAACGGGCTGTGAGTATAGATCCAGCTGCTGAAATCCTGGCCGAAGGATGTCTGGTGACTATAAGGAGTCAACGGGGTCATAGGAGTGATCGGAGTTATCGGTGATACAGGTGAAAGCACCCATGAAACCTGAAAGAGAGGACTTAATGGACTGTGAGGACTATGTGGTGTCATGGGTGTATTTGGGAGTGTTGTCGGCATATGCGGCTCTTCCTTCAGCATCACAATCTGTGGCTCAGGAAAACGTATTGGTTCTGGCCTCTGCTCAGGTTGCTGTTCTACTTCCTTTTACTATGTGCGATCAGCCTCTGATTCATGTACCTAATCTTCAGGGCCATTCTTCAGTGCTTGGAGCATATCTGCGACGAACTCCATCTATTTCTGCTACTTCTCTGCCTTCTTCATTCGGCGCTTGGCACCCTTCATCAGACTCTTGAACCGTTTGCTGAGGCTATGAAACCGGTTCTTGACAGCATGTTCAGTCCTGTCGCCCATTTCCTTGGCGATAATCGACCATTTCTTTCCACGTTGCACCACCAACTATAGAAGTTTGGTGTCGTCGTACACTAACCAATCGCCCCTAAATTGATGGAAACGGTACTTCTTAATGCTGGTATCGTGATAGTTGCGCCATCTCTACCTACATTGTTTCGGCTTGCGGAAGAAACGTTCCTCGGCCATTCTGTAGAACCCCCGTGAGACTGCGTTCCACTTTCCATCGCTGCCGTAGTTCCTGGAATAACCCACCCGAATACTTAATTGCTTCGAGCAGCAGCTGATCTTATTCCTCTGTCCAATGCACAGAGCAGTCTGTTGTCTTGACCAGCGACAACCATTCATACCGACAATCTTGGACAGGTTTGTTGAGAAAACAGCCGGCGAGGAAGTTCCAGTCTTCTGCAGTCTACATCAGCGAAGTGCTTACAAAGTTTCTGATCTTGCGATTCAGAGTGTCTTCTAGATTGAAGAGCAACCATACAAAGATTCTCAGCTCATTTTAGTACCAATTTTTGCGTTGACGCGCGGGTTCTACCATCAACCGTTCACTCTACCACTTCATAGTAAGATCATGGTAGAGCTCACGGATTTCCATTGGTTTAAATCGTTCCAGTTGGAAGCACCCTACGTTGTACTCTTCGTTCAGATCGTTGTGGTTGAGGTTAGAGCTGTGCCTCTCAACCAACGTCATAGCCGTCGTAAAGTTTTAACGGCAGCGATCAATGGCACCCATCTCATCCTCTGCTGGCTTAATTTCTTGTCGAGGTGCTTCCAACAACATTGCCTTCTCAGCACCCTCCACAGCTTTTTCAACCGGCAGCATCGATTAATTAATATTATTGGATGCGTTGCCGACAACCTCAGGATAAAGGGTGCATCCGGGACGGTTCAGACGAATTTCATCACTTGCTTTCGAAAAGTTCATTTTATGGTTGTTATTCATTATTATTTGAGTTGTTCTGGATTGGGCTGGGCGAAATTATTCATCGCTGGGGGCGATACCTATCGAAATTGTCAAGGATCCTTTCGCCGTAATTGCTCGGGACGCCCAACGATAAATTTGGGGACGAAGGCCACTTTTGGAATTTATTTTTGAATTGCTCATGTCACAACTACCAACGGCAATAGAACATGTGAGTACTCAGCAGGAATCTTCTGTGGGGCTTCGCAAGGGGTCGTTTGCAAGCTGCCATTCGAACTACTCGACCGATGACTAGCAAGGCAAAACATAGGAGTTATCTGTCCTATCCAAATACAAGACGGAGCTATGCAGGAACTTTGCAGAGAGGGGATGGTGTCCGTACGATAATCGCTGTCGCTTTGCACATGGAAGGTCAGAGCTACACCATGAAGCTCATGGGCGAACCACTTCACAGCGCTTTCGAAAGTGCAAGAGCTTCTGGGGCAGTGGATGCTGCTCCTACGGCATGCGCTGCCTGTTCGGACACTACTAGTTATGCATGCGAGAGCAGCCTTCGCTACTCAGAATCTGCTGGGCAGTATAACAGAATGCCCAGGAAGTGTTTCCCGCTGACTGCCGAAGCCGCTTACTAACAATTTTATCGTCCGACGAGCAGAGTTAAGCAGCGTTATCAGCTGGCAGCCAATACTGATTTATTCTCACTAACTAACTGTTTTCCTCGATTCTGGAAGCTTGGATGAAGGTTTTCTGTCTACCAGTATGGATGGGTTAGTTGCTTATTCGTCATTGAGAGGTGGAGTCGGTTTAACAGCTCTTCAGCGCCTATAATAGATATATCTTTCAATGTTCAGCCTCGCCACCCGCTACTTCGCCGCCACTGCCAAGGAGCTGCACATCATCAAGGGGTACCTATTACCGAAACCTCCAACCCGTCCATTGGCTCCGTTCTCGTGCTACCTCTCCCAGCTTTCGAAGGAGGGAAAGAAACCAAATTTGACGAATGAAGTGGTCAATTGGAAGCTGCTCACTGATGAGCAGAAGAAGCCGTTCATTGAAAAGTCCAGGTCGATGAAGGAGAAGTACGAGCAAAGCTACAATGAATACAAAGAAGCATACCTGAACAAGATTCCGTCCAAGGGACTCAATGTGTATGCTGAATTCGTCAAGTCTAAACTTAAAGGTTCGGCCCAGAGTAGTACACCCAACGAGAAGATGACTGATAGGCTTAGGGCTGTCTCGAGGCTGTGGAAGACCTTGCCGTCAAGTGAAGTCAAGGCACTGAATGAAAAAGTAGCTGCTGACAACAAAAGACTGTCTGAACAGGAGGACTTGCTTGCAAAATATCGTGTTCCGAAGGACACCAGCAAATCAGCCATGCAGCTGTTTAATGAAAATAGCCGCACCACTGGAAGCAAGAGTAAATGGAGTGAACTTTCCGATAAGGAGCGCGATGATTACAATAAGAGGGCCGAACAGACTCAATTAGCTTACACTAAGGAACTGACCGCCTTCTGCGACAAAAACGGCGTGACTGTCAAGGAATTCCAAAAGCTTGTGAAGAAATCTCAGAAGAAGACTCAAAGTGCTGGCGATAAGACGGAAGGAAAGTCAACCCCAGCTAAGAAGGTGGCCAAGAAAGCAACAAAGACCGTGCCTCGAGGGCGCACCGCAGCCAGTAAGAAAGCAACGACTAAAAAACCCTCGACTAAGATCGCATCATCGTGATAATCACCCACCACAGAGCTTAGTACACACTATTTATACACACACGGAAAAAACCAGCGAATCATTACTGCTGGGGTCGACTACGCATCTCTTCACGCACTCTCGCTATAAAGTTCATAGTTCGGTTGAGTTCGGATTCCTCATCCAGCACAATGACTGTGGATTGCGGCCGATTGTTACTAATATGAGGTCGGAAGCCCTGAGGATGGAATCCTGGTGTTGTTCGCTGTGCCGTGTGATTCTGCTATGGTTCGGGCTGTTCATTCGGTTTGCGTAACTTCCTCACAATGTCACCTTCAAGTTACACCTCAGCCTGCCGTTTATTAGTGCCCAATTCCTCCACGTGACATGGTTTTTCGTTGTCAACGTCAAAGAATTCAGGAAAATCTTCCAAGAAGTATTGGTCCTGAGTTCATTTACTTGCGATACCTACGGGTTGCTAGAGTGGAGATGCTTGAATGACAGTAAGTGCTTCCGACGTCTTTCGATGCTGCAGAAGTACATGTCACAGATGAGGCAGCGCAACTATAGGTTCGGTGTGGCATCTGAGTCGTCAGAACTGCTGCTCGAGCTGCTGTCGATGTTCTTAGGTTCATCGGGGAAGACGTGTTGGTGTCCTCTCCACCGGCTTCTCATTTTAAAATATAATCAACAGTGCCGCAGCTGAACACGGAATGAGCAAGTCCTGGATGCTAAAGCGATGAAGAGTCAAATATTGGTGAGAGTTAGCCTACCCCCCAAATAAATTGATTGGATTCAAATAGTCTAAAAATATTCAGGTTGATGCCTTCAATTGACGACCATTTGCGAATGAAACCAGTCGGCTGAAGATATGGCAACTGGCGATGAGTCTCATGGAAGATGTACGGGGGAATCACATAGAGCTAATGTTCTTCTTCCTTCGAAAATTTGAGTCGAGAAGAAGTTGCGCCAATGCAGAGTATTCTGGGTCAAAATAACAATTGAAGGACAGGACGCAATATCCACTCCTTCCCGGACTCGTCTTTCTACCGTCGCAGCTCACCCTCCTGTCCGCTTTGAACCTTCTCTAAAGTTTTGTAATAATGCCAATACAATTCAATTTCTTCCTTCGGAACGTTCGAAATAGAAGTTTTACAGCATCTATAAAAGCCTGTGTCATCTTCCCAAAAACATTTCCAAAATGAAGTTCGTTGCCATCGGTGTTCTCGCCTCCCTCGCTGTTACTGCTCTTGGCTGCGAATATTCAAATGACCAAGGTTGCTTCGCCGAGTCCAACCAAATTCGTGGATCTGATAACTGGTTGGAAGGCAACACCAACTTTATCTTTGGAGACCGGAACTGCCTCTCTGGAGATGCCAACAAGATCTGGGGAAATCAAAATAAGGCTATGGGTGATCTAAACAGCATCAAGGGCAACTGCAACGGAGTGTTGGGAAATGAAAACGCTATCCTGGGCAGCTCCAACGGCATTAGAGGTAACAAGAACCAGGTCTGGGGAGATGTGAACAAATTGTTTGGCAGTAGCAATGCTGTGAAGGGTAACAAGAACGCTGTATGCGGTGACCGTAACTTTGTCAGAGGCAAACCTCGCCGCCGCATCTGCTGACCAACCAACCACCATGATCCACTTCAAATTCTAAATTCTTTATGCTTTCCAAACCATTTGATACCATTTAGTCAAACAAAGCAATGGAAGGGATGCTTTAGCCTCCGATAGATAATACATTTGCTTGGTACCTTGAATAGCCCTTTGAATCTTTGGAGAAAGGAGGAATATCTTCCATTTAGTTCGCATAGTCCAAGATGTTCTGAAGTCAATATACCCTACGGACATCGTAGTCAGGGTATTCCACTCTTCGTATCTTCTTCGACTTTGCTATCTTGTGAATCAACCAATCGCGCGCTCTCTGATCGTCAATACCTCGGAGAAGTGCATGGAAAGCAGTAATACCAATCAACGATTACAAACAAGCAAGCCCAGAATCATTTGAAGCCGAGTTCCTGCATGGACATGATTCGGGGGATGCTGGGGCCCATGACTAAGCGAAGATTGTTGGTGAATGCGTTCTTTCCAAAGAAGCCAAGGAGGCTCTTGGAAAGAAACCGTGGCTGGAGTTTTACGAGTTTCCTTTAACTGTTGTAATTGTTTAGGATTGTCGTGCGGTTACGGTCAAGCCATATCTTTGCTTATAGTTGTGCCAATTGTAAGTCCATCTGTTTGGCTCGAAGCTATTTATTCAGCTTGATCAGTCGTACCTCGTATCGGGTGCTTGCCGCTTGTAATGCCTGCATGTGCTTGGTACGCTACTACTCCAGTGATACTTATTGACGTTACTCCACTACCTTTAGCAACGCCTTTGTCTTTTCAACCTTCCGGTAGGCCTGGGAAATAGCCTTACCAATCTTTGGCTTAGTGACCCTGATAGCTATGATCTCCAAGCCTGGAGCCCACTACCGAAGATCCTTCTCCAACGCCACCTGTAGAAAGTCATCGAGTTCCCCGAACTTTTCAATGAAAATCTCCTGCAGACTATACCGACTGCAGAACTGATTGACCTCATGGTGAATCTTATCGTGCAACCAGAACCGTTCGTAGTTGAGAGAGTAGTTTTTCACGGTTTCGTATGCGAAATCTTTCCTCAATCGATTGACGACTTCAATACGCTTGAACTTGAGGGTCATCCCACCGGATGTGCCACAGGGGATATTGCTTATGCTGTCGGTTTGGACGGTAATGCCTACCGTCATCGGCTAGTGCACAAAGGGTACGAATAGATGGTACCCGGGGAGGTAAGTGCGCTGCTGCAACCTCCCAAACCGTTTGATCAGTACAATGCTGCCCTACTCCACACGGTAAATGGTAAAGACCATGAGCATCACATAGATTGCTAACGCCGCGAGTATCTTCTTAACTGGGTCAGTCATGCAAATTAAAGGTCTATGACGGGTCCCTTTTGAACTGTCCTTTGCTGATAAATTACAAAGCAGAAGCCAAAGCGATGCCAGTGATCGACCAGCATTACAAATCCTGCCAGTAACCCCGCAAACTCCCAAAGTTTATATTTATTATCCCTATGGACGAAGAGTAGTTCTGCGAAGAGCCATAACGTCATGAGTACGTAGAAATCGCTGAGATCTTCCCAGCTAACCCGATATACGACAAACCAGCCCCGAAGTAGACCAAGCCGCAACTGCGCATTGAATTTATCAAGAACGAGATCACCTATAAGTAGCCAGTGCGACCCGTGATGAAGGTAACCCAGTTACCATCTTCAGAAGTACTCCTAGCCGGAAGAAGAGTTTACTGCTGAGGAAGGCAACACTCCTGGCAGCAGCTAATCAGCCTTCGATAGCTTCTTCCCAGGGTGTAAATGCCTGTACCGCCGCTACAACAATACCTCACTCAACCGCTACAAGTTGACCAAGTACTTTGCTAGCTGCTATATCGAGCGACGCTACCTCCAGCAGAACAAATGTAAGCGTGTTGGGGTTATTTAGAGGAGCTGCGAAGCTATAAACAGCTGCTGGCGCTGGCACCACACGACGATACCAACCTCGTTGAAGTTGGTGGCAGGGACGTTCAGTTCGACTCCGACTTCTAATCGGGTAACCTGTTCTCAGCATTCAAAGTATTGTTGGTTGTGATGTAGCGTTCTCCCACGGAGTATGATCTTGTGCTCCAGAATGACATCAACACCCGAGGCAACACCCAATGGTTCTACTTCACTGTAAGCAACCTCCCACTCAATGTGGAGATCACCTTCAATATCGTCAACCTCATGAAATCGGATTCTCTCTTCAACTATGGCATGCAGCCCGTTGTCTTTTCCTAGGCGAAGTATAAAAAGAACAAGTAATCTTGGCAGCGCATGGGGAAGGTTGTTGGCTATACCCGCAACAGTATACGGAGGGAAAATTCACGACGATACTACTACACGCTTACATTCAAACTCACCAATAAAATTGCTGGTGATAGGCTGCATATAGCGCATTGCTATCCGTATACCTACACAATGCTGGAAGACTTTCTGAAATCGTTAATTAAAGGCAATAGCAGGAAAGGACTGAAGCTGGAGCGGACTACTATAGGGAAGAGCGTTGGAGGAATTCCCATCGAATCGCTATCTGTGTCCGAAACCAACTAACTTCCTGACCACCAGAAGAAGATTATCGTGGTCCTGGCGAGGCAGCATCCAGGCGAGAGCCAAGGCTCCTTTGTATGCGAGGGGCTCATCAACTATCTTTTAGGTCGATCCAAAGAGGCTTGCTTTCTACGTAGACATTTCATCTTCAAAATCATTCCGATGGTGAACCCCGATGGAGTTATCATGGGCAACTATCGCACGAACCTGTCTGGGTGTGATCTAAATCGGAAGTGGGATTCAGCTGATAGACGCTCTGTATTTCCTGAGGTTGCCTGCATTAAGCACTACATAGCTGAGATCAATCGCAGTAAGAAGGTGAAGGTAGTGCTCGACCTTCATGGACACAGCAAGAAGCTTAGTAGTTTTTTCTATGGTAATCCATATCCACAGCAACCAGAGCACGTTCGTGGTTTCCCCTTTATCTGCTCAAAACTGTCCGATAAGGTGAGCTTTGAGGATTGCACATTCACAATCGAAGAGTAAAAGAAAAGGGCTGCTCGAGTGTTCCTCAGTTTAGCCCACCAAATCACTCATATCTACACCTTCGAGTCTTCCTTCTTCGGCTATGTAAAGGACGGTAAGAGGGTAGCTTTTTCGGCTGATGACTTTCGATAGCTGGGTGCTACGCTACTCAATGGACTGTACGGATTCCTATCGTTTGAGATCGCACAAGAGCAGAAGCAACTTTCTATCTTTCCTGAGGCAGTACTCTACCAAAGATATTTGGGAGAACTACGCAACGATCCAAATCTTATGATGACGGGTGATCAAAAGTAGTCGGGTTCAGAAAGCCATCCTGAGGAATTTGAGATTGACTTGGCTCAGCTAACCATAAGCCCTGAGAAGAAGGAGCGAACCGAGCAGGATAGTCCAGACCAGCAATCAAAACGAGGAAGCTCAGCCAAGAGAATACTCGAGCCCGGATCTCCCACCTAGCTGGGTCGAAGACAGCACTGTAGTGTTCCGAAAGTATCTTCAAACAACCCTTCTTCCCGTCGGAGCAATCGTAATATAAAGGATACCTCCAAGCATCGGAGACTTAAGGTGTTAGAAATAAGCCGGGTCAATTCTATGCTTCCAGATCGCTACCACCTCGGACTTGAGCCTTTCAATACGAGTACTGTGATTCAACAGCCTCCGCCACTTGAACTCGAAAGAAGTACCCTTCACAACCGCAGTATGCGTGTCCCGATTCAACTATGCAAACAAACCCAGACAGACCCTCTGAGAAAGTAAGAATGGGTAATGTTCCGGGAAAGAGACCTATATCGGGAAGGCGAGTTGCCCCAAGGTAGGAGTTCCCGTTTTACAACCAAATACCGGTAGTTTGAGATTAAGTATGTCTCATTGACGACGAGCAAGTGTAAAAAGAATCTAATGCTCAAGCTGGACTTCATTACACGTCCTCCCGAGCCGATGTATATTGCGAAGGCTCGTACCAATAACGACGCAACCCAGACTATCCTCAATGGTGTCAAACCAAATCTCGAATAAATCAAATTGGTGAAGCACCACCACTCCTTCGATTCCTCTTCTACTGAACGACTCAACGCCAAAGTGGAGGATAGCGAGATTACGACCAACCATAATGATGAGCCGCTGAAATCGGTAAGATTGAGCCTTAAACGTGACACCCCAGAACCGTTCAACGAAGTCATCAAGAAAAGTCTAGCGAAATCGGAGAAGCATCATGGAGCTAACGCAGGCAAGCTAGGTCATAGCGATGAAAGTCTGTTCAAAAAGCCCACAGCCAACGAAATAACATAAGCACTAATTTCATAAAAACCGTTGATCATCCGCAAGAAGGAGATAATTTTTCAGCGCAAGCCTTCAGCTTCGAAGGAAAGACCCTGACACTTCAAACGGTGATGAGTTAATATTGACTATTATTTGTGCAAAACCCAAAGAGAGCAGTGAATTTCAAGGTGTGTTGGCAGTGTGGAGCTTGACCAGCAACCGGCTAGTCCCAGCTAGTCGATCCATCGACCCAAAAAAGGCATCTCCTTTTGGAGGGATCATACATTTGTTGCTGTTCAGCCCAAGCAGAATGTTCGCCCGAATGAGCACGAATTGCTCAAAGTCCATTTTGGCATACGAAGAACCCTCAGGATAACTTTGCCATACGATAGAGTCATTTAAACACACGCTATAAACATGATTTCATTGATAAAATATTCGGAATCTCAGTTTACCAAATGCTCGATCGCTCGGTTGCAGTGCCCAAAGCATTTACATCCGTTTCGCATTGGAGGTCATGTTGACACTCCGAAACGCTTGCTATTAAGATTCGTCCTCCTTTCTGTCGATCTGTATACTGGTGATGTTGAATTCACAGGGGAGAGCCAACCTGCGATTCCAACGATCTCTTCATTCTTTGAAATGCTCAGATTACTTACAATCCCGACGGTCCAGCACCACATAATTTGTTCTTATGCAACCATCAAATTTCATTATTCAACAGAGAAGCTAACCGGGTCAACCAAAGATCAATGAGGGTGAAACGTTGATCTCAGCAGCTCTTGATTCGTCCAAAATCGCGTATTCCCATCTCATCTTCAATCCTGTTAAAAGCACCGGACAAGTAGCCCAACATTGCAAGGAGGTCTTCGAAGCTGTTCTGTTCCTTGAAGGCTTGACAGAGAGAATCAAGAGTATTGTCAGCAATAAGATCTAGCCGCTAAGGCTCTAACTAGGAGGCCCGAATTCCAACAATATTCACAAAAAAACTCTCTACCTTGACTTGGACGAAACCCTCATCAAAGCCAGCATCTAACCGAACCCCATACTGAACTCAAGCTTCGTGCTAGACGGCATTACCATCTGGTACGCCATTCGACCTCACGTCATGCCATTCCTTCAGCGGTTGTCTAATTCCTTTGAGTTGGTACTCTTCACCACTGCCGTCGCAGGCTACGCCAACTTCTTCTTCCAACTGCTCAACCAACAAACAGGAGGCTTACTATCACACTTCCTTCATCGGGATCATTGTGTTCACATCTATAAGGGCACATTTCTGAAACCTCTGGAATTAGTCAAGGATCGAGAGTTGAGTAAAGTGCTTCTGCTTGATAATTCAGCGGTCTCATTCGGGTTCAACCTGGACAACGGAATACCAGTGACGACATGGAGAGGTGATCCCAACGACTGCTAACTACCATTCATCAGCGAGTACCTGTAAAAGCTAAGCCAGGCTGAAGATGTTCGGATAGCCAACCGATAGCACCTAAACTTACGAGGAATAATCATGGTATCCAAAAGTACCTTGCTTGCTGATTGATTTGTTTGTGTTGCCTAACTTATGCTCAGCAGCAAATTCATTGTTCCGAGGCTGATTGTGGAAAAAGATCAAACAATTGCAACGGTTTGGTGAGAGCTATATAGGCTGCGTTCGTCGCCCAATTTGCGCTCGAATGCAATGTAAGCACCTTTCCACAAAACAAAATTGAAGGTTCAGATGGGTTGTTGCTCCCATATTATTCTTGTCTATGATCTTTTTCTATACGAATGGGGTTGATCACAGACCTGATTATTAATGGACCTTTTCAAATTCATCGTTGTGTTGATTCTAGGCTACTTGTGGCTGGACCCTCCGAAGGTCAAATACGGGCTACGATGTGCCTTCTACGAACTACAAACAGTAGACTCCAACCTTTTCCAACAGCAAGATCTCGTCACGATAAAACTTCTGAAATCCGTACCCAATCGTACGTAGGGACGCCAACAGCTGATCCAGTATCACATTCACCAGACGAACGAGAAGGACACTATACCGGCTGACATGGCATTGGCTATTGAGTCATTGATCGAAAACAATCCCTAGTTCTCATATCGCTACTACAACGGCACAGAAAGACGAGAATTTCTAAAGGAGCACATGGGAGAGACTGTGCTAGGCTGCTACGATAAGCTCATACCGAACGCATACAAGGCTGACTTGTTTAGATACTCAGTGGTGTACACCTACGGGGGTTGTTACACTGATGTGGGATCTATCTTTCTAGATCACTACCGAAACACTATCTTGCCGGACGACAGCTTCATATCGACACAAGATGGCTTCCTTCCGCACGTATAAGTCAATTCAGCATTCTTCTGTGCAGCGGCCAAGCATCCAATCCTCGATAACGCTATCCGAACGATTGTTCGAAACGTGGCCAATTCAGTGCCCGGGGAGGATATGCTCGATGTTACTGGCCCATGGCTGCTCAGGAAAGGGTTTGAACAGTACTTCAACCAGACATAATTGCCGATTATTCCGAAGGTGTATGCTCCCGGCATTCGCTTAATTGAGCAACGCTTGAATCCAGCTTGCAAGGTGAACCAAATTGGCGACCAGTTCCGGGATGTCAACCTAATTCACCAGAAATACCCTCGCTACACCGAAGACATGCTCGTGTACAGTAACCAGCCGCATTACAGCTCTTACTTCCAAAACCACACAGTCTACAACGAGTCTGTCGTGGTACAAGGTGACGGTAACTATTCTGTTCAGCTTTGATGTTTCATAATGCTATTGCCATAACGAAGTTCATGAAGGAATCAGCGAGCAGAAAGGGTGGTAAGGGAAAGCAACCAACGAAGAAGGTTGAAATACGAAGTGAAGCTGGGTCAGACTCTTCGGACTGCTCCTGTGACAGCTGTTTGGAGATCATGGCTGAAGCTTACAATGAATACTTAAAGGAGGTTGAATCGACTCAGGCACACTCTCATCTTCAGCATCCCGATGTCGGAAAGGAGAACAATCAAAGTCATGGCAATCACCGTCGTAATTCGCAGGCAGAACGTCATGCTATTACAGCGTTCGACCGCTATGGTAGCGGTACCAAGTCAAATGTGAGGCTGAACGAATCAGAGTATAGTCATGCAAGCTAGCAACCCTACACCGAAGAGGAGATTCGCAGAATGATGCAACGTGTCAATGACCGAATTCAAAGGAATCTGCAGAAGCATCGAGAGCTAGCGGAGAGTGAGAAGTAATATTAGTAACTATTGGTAGAGAGTAGAAGCAGAGGCTGATGCACAAAGTCAAGGAGGAACTTGAAAGGCTGCGATATCGTAGCCGAATTGAGCTCGAAAAAGCGAAAAAGAAACCAGTGGACCTGGCCAAATTGAAGGTGTGGAACTATCAGCCTTTAGTGAAGGCGAAGCCAAAAGGCGAAGATAAAGAAGAAGAGCCAAAACCAGAGTGTTTTTAAGGTAATCACAGGGAAAAACTCAAAGCAGAGACCAACACCGGTCGGATCAACTACGAACTACTCGGCGAGTACCGATTTCTGAACGAAATGAGGAAAAGGGTCAAACAGGAATATTCAAAACGAAGTACACCATTGGTTAAAGGAAGGGCATCATACCAATAAACACGCTAAATGCACATTCGACGACTGTGATAAGCACCATCTGAAGACCCCGGCAGAAGAGATTGAAAAGATCAATAAAAAAATAGACAAACGAGCGGAAGAGTATCTCACCAATCAAAAACAGTTAAAATAAGAGGAAGAGAAAAAGGAAAAGCTGAAAGAAGCCAAACTACGAGGCTTGGCACTTGAAGCAAAACGGAAACTTGACCAATCAAAGAAGCAGACTGTAGATGCTGAACGAAGCAGCTTCAACCTATCTATCCAAGAGTTTTCCACGTTCTCACATATGAGGGAGAACAATGATTTAAAGAAGAAAGAGCTGTTACTGAGGCAATTAGAGGAAAAAGCTGAGAAGATAGACATGAAATAAACTCCTCGCAACCAGCAAAGATAAGAGGCTCACCATATCGAGGAAGAGGAGTTCGAAAATGTTTTAGCATAACAAGCCCACCTTTCTGGGCCAGCAGGCAAGAAAAAGGTAGGCAAGAAGGTGCAACCCGAAAATGTTAGGCAGCAGGAGTTGAAGAAAATGAAGGAAAGTCTCGCAGAGGATAAGCCGACCCGAAAAGTTGTTAGTGGTTTGCCGCCAACAGATATACATTAGAATACGGATAAGTTCTACCAATGGAAGCTACCCCTCGAAGAAGAAAGAATGAAGACTTTATTCGAGTAGGCTAAGCTCGTGAGACCACCAAATGCCAAATTGAATAGACCAGATCAGACTCAAGCAGAGGGCGAACCCGTTTAGAAGAAAGCTGTGAAGGGACAAAAACAATCACAGGATCAAAACAAAAAGAAGAAGGCAGACTTTAGAGAACAGAAGCTAAACGAGAAGAAGGACCAGCTGGTTAGACAGTACAGCGGAGTCACTGAGACGATTCAGTCAAGGATAGAGCCTATCGAACAGCCTCCTCAAGCAGAAAGACCGACCCGAAAAAACCGCAATGGTGAGATAAAATAAAAATTTATGTAAAAGCTAAAGTCGAAGGAGCGAAGACCTGCATACCCTGAACCTGCCGATCACACTGCTAACCGCGATCACCCCTCGAACCACCACTACGAGACATATTGCAAACTTGGAGACACAGATACTCTGGCTCAGGGTAAACTCGCTGTGCATGACCCGATAATGCAGAAGCACGAAATGGACCAGCAAAGACATAACCCCGCACACTTGCTGCTCGATAACGACTTCCTGAGCGAGGAAGACAAAAAGGTCTTCATCCTGAACTACCGACTTCTGACGAAGGTACCAAGACTGGTGATATGATTCTACTTTGCGAATGTGTAGTGATAGACCATCAGAGTAAGCTCAACTACGTAAACTCTTCTGTTGGCAATTGCTCTGTCTCTTCGTTTTTGCTCTTTGTCTTGTTTAGATTGTTGGTGTCCGTCAAGTCAAGTTTCTTCTTTCTCGCGGTGGTTACTGGCTGGTTCGGAGATTAGTTCTCGAACTGTTCTGTGGGGCAGTTGTTCAAGTATTTCTCAGCGAACGGCTGGACTGGGGGTTCTGGCATCCTGGGCAACTCAATATTTGAGATTAGCTAACAGTACTTCTCTGCTTACTGTTCAGCATGCTCCAACTTTAGCCGGCTTGATTCGTCGAGCTTTGACATTGCAATGAGTCTCTCAGCCACTTCCCGAACTCCCTTCGGAAGCTCTTCGTCAGCAAAGATATCCTTGAAGTATGAATGCTGGATAACGTCTATCATTGCAATACGACGCTTGGGGTTGCACTCGACCATCCTCTGGACCAATTCAATGGCTTCAAGTGAAACCTCTGGCATGTGCTTTGCCAAGTCGAGCTTCTTATATTGCGGGAATTGAATTTTCTTTTATTCCAGAAGTCCCATCCCTTCCGGCCACTATTCCTTGCTAGGAGTACCCGTTACGGAGAAGATACGGTTCAGTTGATCTATAGCATCGGCTCCTGGAAAAGCCTCGTATCCGAGAAAGAGCTCAAGCATGACCGAACCAAGCGAAAACACATCCAATTTCATATCGTAAGGGAGACTCAGAATGACCTCAGGGGCTCTGTACCATCTGGTTGTGACATATCCTGTCAATTCCTCACTTGGCACTTCCAACCTTCTCCTGCACATCCCAAAATCAACGAGCTTAACCGACAGGACGTTACCCTCAAGCCTCTTCAGTAGAATATTTTCCGGTTTTAAGTCTCTGTGCATGAAGCGTTTGGAGTGCACTTCAGCCAGTGCAACTGCGACCTGGTAGCTAACCAACTTAATCTCCTTCTCGGTAAAGCGATACTGCTGATTTCTCAACTCCTGGTAAACCTGTAGCAATGTCGCACCACCAAGCTCAAACACCAGCACCATCACGTCTTCTTCTATGAAGTGATCAAGGAGCCGAACCACACAAGGACAGTTCTGGAACAATTTCAAAGCAACCAGCTCAGTGTCCTGCAGCTTGCGAGCATGACTGTAGAAGAACTTCATAACCTTTACAGCGACGATGCTGCCGTTGCGCAGGTCCTCTGCGCGATAGACAACACTGTAGCTTCCCGTGCCTACTTCCTCCAATAAACGATAGTTTTGCATGCAGAGGCTCGCACCACAGATGAACTTCTTTTAAATATATTAACTGGGCACTGGAATTCCAATTAGAGCAGTCAGTACCGCGAGAATAGACTACCGTTACTGGCGGAAGAAAGTATTGTAGCAGCTGTCTTGAAGTGTAGGTTGATGCCAACCGGATGTCAGACAAGTAGAGTTGCCATGTTTCCACCTTTGACCTCTATGAGACTGATCGATACTCGTACATACAACCAACCCTCAATACTTTTTGTTGTTAACCTACTTCGTTGCTGATGTCGAATTGTCAAGATTCAGGCAACGCAAAGGTTGACTTGTTGGGTATTCAAAAGTTGAGATTATTATGGATCAGGCGTTCAGCTGGAGGCGGTTTGAGAGTGTCTGTGCCTATTACTAACGCTTGTGAATGTGGCGTGTCAGGGACGATGTTCGTTCCCGTAGTCTTTCGTGCAGGGCTTTTAGTCGCTCTATTTCTTCCTCCGAGCTGTCAATTGCGCTGTTTAGATGCTGCAGTTTGCCTCTCTGCTGCTACGACTGGGTCTCTAGCTGCAGACGGAGATCATTCGCGCGAGTCAGTTCCCTCTCAATCTTGACTTGCTTGTTACGATATTCTTCTGCAGCTCCGTTTAGCTCTGCTATTTGTTGTTCCAGTTCCATCGTTTGACGTTGATAACGATCGTTCTCGGACTCCACCAACAGCAATTCAGTGGAGGTCAAGTTTGTCGTTCGAAGAAGATCCTTCATTCTGAGCTCCTTAGCGGTACTACGCACCTCGAGCTCTGCGTTCTGTTGTTTCAGCTGCATAATCTGCTTGCTTGCAGCATCGTTAGCATCCTCTAACGACTTGATGTGCAGCTGCTTCTCAAAGGCGTTAGGGTTGACTCTAATCTTCATTTGAAATCGATAATAAACCCTATGAAATACGAGTGGGTTGTGCTGGCAGTAGCTGCTGCCGTCACAGTGCTGATGGCCACAACGAACCTGTTGTAGCCTAATGCACTGAACGCTCACATAGTGGTGCATTACCCCAAATCCAAATTGCAGTCAACTTTGATGACAATCCGAGGCAATGGGTGTGGGCTCACCTGGACCAAAGGTGCATTACTACAACAATCTGGGACCGATACATGGGTGGTTGACTTGACCTGCACCAAGAACTTAGCAATTTAAGTCAAAATCCTGGAGAACGACACCAATTGGATGCTAGGACAGAATTATAAGTTCACTGTCACAAGCGATACTCCAACAACCTTCGACGTCTTCCCAAGCTTCCATCCAAAGATTAATCCAGTGCTGGACACAACATCAGTTGCCTCGAAACTGCTGAACAACAGCAGGGTCTGCAGCATCTACTACCCGCCCAGCTACTACGACAATACCTACAAGCAGTACCCACTGCTCATCATGCATGATGGCCAGAACCTATTCGAAGACTCCAAGTCTGCGTTTGGAGCTTGGAAGATTCAAGATACTCTCAACCAGCTCATAGCAGCCGGCACTATCCAGGAGCTTATTGTTGTGGGAGTCTGGAACACAGTCAACCGAAACAACTAATATACATACTCCTACGATAAGACGGAGAAATTCGGAGGAAAGGGAGACCTCTATCTGGACTTCATTGAGCAGTAGCTGATGCCACAGGTTAAGAAGTGGTTAACGGGTCGGATACTCCCAAACCAACGTCTGGCCATTGGGGGTAGCAGTCTTGGTGGACTGATTAGCTGCTACGCTGCTTACACCCGTCCCGATGTATACGATAGGGCAATCTGCATGAGCAGCTCCTTCTGGTGGAACAACGAAGATTTCCTGAACAGCGTTCTGAAGAACAAGACGGACGTGCGATTGTACCTCGATTCAGGCGATGCCGGCACCAGCCAAGATGGCAAAAATCAAACAGTCAGTGTTCGAACTAAGCTCGAAAAAATGGGATACCAACTGAACAGCACATTGTTTTACTACCTCGATCAAGGTGGACAGCACAGCGAGTATTACTGGGGAAGGCGATTCAACATCCCCCTTAGCTACCTCTACAGTTGACTTAGTTACGGCTCATGAATTGTCAATTTCTCGGTTCTCTTCAGGAGATATAACTCCAACTGAAGATGAGATAAGACCATTAAATGGATTTTTCTTCTTATTCTCGAACTACGTCAGAGCATCGAGGTATGCTTTCCATTCCTGCTGTTATTTCCCATCGACCAAATTTATGTTTATCTCACCGTTCGCACACCTTTCGAACCTGTCTTCCGAGGGTAAGATGTCCTTGTAGCTGTCATTGATCCTTAGAAGACTTTTATCGTAGCTGCACATCAACTTCATCTCTTTGTGCTCCACGTAAATGGTATGTTTGTAGATCTTCTCGGTGCTCGCAAGTCTCTCCTCGACTTCAGCATTCAGGTTGATCAACCCCCGCTGTTGTAGATATTTGAGTAGTTTCAGCATTTCCTTATTACCTTTCTTAACCATCTCATGGTTGTATTTGTCGGGTTGCACCCAAAGTGCGACTTGTGTCATTGGTTATTTTCCCCATCTTTTCGTCCACTCCAAGTTCATGCCTTTCGAGAGATGCATGATGGAGGTTGACGAGATGTTTGGAGAGAACTAAAAGTTGTTCGTAATATTCCCCATAAGTATTACTAAACGAATTATAATATCACGAAGGGGTGTTTGACAAAGGGAAGGAGGGTTAGCAAGCTAAATTAGTATAAGGAATATTGATGATTCAAGACGAATAATCGCGGCTTGTTCGCTGGTGTTGATGTTGGTTGCAAGGTCCAGGTCGAGAATAAATTACTTGGCTGTCTTGGCAGGCGAGACAACTGTTGCCATACTCTTTGAGCCTGCCATTACGGTCTCGTGCACATGCAACCATATTGAGTTTAGCACATTCAGAAGTCGCCCATCTTGGGCATCGAACCCAGTGCTTCCGTAGGACAAACTTACCATTCGAAAGCGTGGTTATGATAGCCAGCAGCAACAGCACTGTCATTCCGATTCCTTTCATCATAAAGATTTGCTTGAGTATAAACTACAACCAATACATCTTTCATCACGCTTGCAGGTGGTCTAGCACCATCTGGACGTAGTCCAGGAGGATCTCGTGCTCTTCTGCTTGGTCGGGGTCTTCCACCTCGTTGGTCAGGAGAGGGCATTTCCGTTCGCGGATCCTACGGTAGCGGGCAAGTGCCTCCAGCAATACCTCCTTGCGCTTGTAGTCTCCGGTCTTGTCTACGAGGCTCATCACCTATTTTAGGCAGTCCAGGCTGCATCCCACGAACGACCAAGTCATCAAGTAGCAATCCCGCACGACAGATACGCAATAGGTGCTACCGATGGGCAACACCAAAATCTCACCGGCTCTTAGGCGCAGCCTTGATGCTGGTAACTTGCGTGCAGCACACCATGCACTATCGAACCAAAAATTGCATCGGTTAATTGGTTGGTGAAGCTCCACGAACATCTGCTTCTGCATATCTCCGAAGGATTCTGCCGGGGTGACAGTAATGTCCATCGGCCCATCACCAAGATTCAGTAGCACACAGTTGTAGTAGCACACCGTGACTGGCAACCTTGCACCCTGCTGCAGCACCATGAGCTCTGGTGCTGGGAAAATATCGCTTTTGTTGCGTAGGCGGAAGGCAAAGATATCGTTGGTACTTTCCCACAGCAACTCCTGTGGGAGATAATAGCGCAGGCACCGATCAATCCGTTTAGCTTCTGAGTTGATAGACGATAGTACTTTCGAGACTAATGTAGCCAATAATTGCGATACCAGGCTGCCGGTGCAGCATTACAGGCGGTACGGCTTGCTACCTTGCAGCCTCAGTCACCAAAATATCGTCAAGCAGGCGTTTGCAGTAGGACTGATGCATAAATACTTCGGTATTGGATCGACAGTGTCCCTCTATTCTATGCAATCAATCTTGTCTTACCGGCAGCAAACTCCCATGACTTGAGGTTCTTAAACGTAGGTATGCTGCAGGTTAATCTGCACTTCAATCTTCTCCCGATCAAGCACCGACCGTCTTGCCTTAACAACATCGAGTTTGCAGATCGCTCGAACCCGCAGCCTCAGCACACTTTCATTTCTATTCACCATAGCTTTGAGGTTGTAGGTGGTACTGAGCAGTACTATCGGAACCAATTGCTTGATGCTGCATCGGACCACTCCTCGGAGGTAGTATTCGAATGGTCGGAGAATGTAGGCTAGAAGCAGCAACACACGGTTCTGTTAGGTGCCATTGATGGTTATACCACGGCGACTCAACCTCACTGCCAGTTGCTAGATGTTTGGCTCGTTCAGAACTGCCTACGTTCCACCCAATTCCTCTACAATCAATACAATCTCAGCAAGAAGTTTCGAGGAACCTACAAAGCTAGGAGGGAGTCCGTGCATGAAGTACCTGAGAAAGGCAGCGATAGAGTTGGCCAGTAGATCCCGCAGGCTATCACGAGGAGAGGGTTCGTTGCGTACCCTCCATCCATCGAGTACTTGGTCAAACTCTCTTGAAAACATGCTAACGTACCAGCGATGCTTGGTATCCTCCAGCAGTGTTTCCAGCTCATCGCAGATCCCTTGCTGTAACAGACCATCCTCCAGCTCGAACTCTGCCTCGTCAAGTTCGGGAATTTGTTGTAGCGTGAGGCTACCCAACCAACCGGGAAGCTCAGCTTCTTCCAACATTTGAAGTCTTTGGTGGTACTTTAGCAACTTTGTCAAGTGTTCGCAGAGGTTCTCCCTAGCCTGAGGTTCGGGGCTATCAATGGTGGACATTACAAATCGTAAAAACCGCGAAACTAATAATGATAGGGCGGGTGGCAAACCCCCATATTACTAGTAACAACCCACCAAACAACTATCAAGCAATTTTAGGGTTGATTTTTCGTCACTGGCGGGTAATGTTATCGATATTGGCTTCCCGGAACATCGCGAAGCGATTCTTCCCCTGTCGCAATTTGTGCTCGATCTATGCTAAGCGATGTTGGGTACACTGTTGAACTTTATCCGAGGGATGTTTCGGCTGGCTTCCATCTCCTTTCGTAGGTAATCGTACAGGTTTGTTCGCAGGGGTTCTGGCTTGCTTCGGAGGAACTTATAGGCCTAGCGGTAGAACCGTAAAACGGCGAGTTGTAGCTCCGAACGCATACCTATTCCGACCCGAAATTCAACTGATTATAGCAGGCCGGGTGTGCAGGCAGGCGATAATTGACGTTGCCCTCCAGCATTAAAGCCAATAAATAATTGATGCAGCAGCAAACCTTGAGGATTAAGCCAAGTACGAAGTTCAGCGAGACCAGTCGATAGAGATCCCGGATAGAAGACGATGCAGTAAGTGGTTCTGTGCGGTGGGGCAGCCGCCAAGGCGATAGCCAGGTACGAAACACCAGCGGTGATCGTCGATCAACATACAGTGGTGCAAACGCACCATCGCCAAGATATACCGACCGCAACTACCCGTTCAAGGAGGTGCAAGCAACCCAACCAGGCAGCTTCGAAGATAGTAAACGCTTGCGAATGGAGAAGGAGTAGCTATCGGCAAAGTGTAGCATCCTCATGAACAAGCTCAGATAATTAGCACCCTAAACTGATGACAGCCTGTACCAGCTGATCGAGCAGACTGATGCGCGTATCCAGCATCTCGAGGAGAACATGAAGGTCAAGCGCTAACGCATACTTGGCCACTACAAAATGAAAGCGCTGAATCTCCTTGAACGGTTTGGGTACAAGGCTGCTGAGCTGAACTTGCAGAATGTTCGCACAGAAATTGAACTAATTGAGCTACTATTGGGTCGATTCACCGATAGGGATCTCGAGGCCGAGGAGATGTGGCTGGCGAAGCAATAAGAAGCAGAACAGGCCAAGATGGAGCAGCTTAAGATGCAGGATTAGCTCGGAAAAAGTATCCGATAACTGAAACTCTCCAAGCTGGAGCAGGATAAGCTTCGACAAGAACTGGATCAGGCCCACGGAGAGTTATCGAGTATGGCGAAAACTCTAAATGGGCGCCGCATTGAATAGACCCTGAAAGTGGAGCGTTAGCGTATTTCCTTCGATCGAGAGCGGATTAGCGATGACATACATCGCACCAAGACGAGTATGAAGGAGATGGAACAATACTACCAAGACCAACTCAGACAGCTTTAAAGGAGGAATAATGATTTGGAGGTGCGGTTGAGTACCGCCACCAAGGAGCTAATGGATGAAAGGCTGAAGTATAGCTAGTGCAAGCTCAAGCTCTAAGAAATGTGCACCGAACTGCAGCAGGCCCACCAGCATACTAAAATTGAAAGGGAAGCTACAGAAAAGATGCATCGCGAGGCACTTCGTTGGAAGGAACGATTCGAACAGCTGGATAAAAAAGGCACTCTCGCAGAGAGAACTCCTCCGATAGAATACCGCAATAAGGAACCGCCAGCGATCGACAGGAACAGGACTATTACTAGAACTGAAGCATCAGGTCTATATGATAGACGGGTGCTTGCTCCAGATGACCGTGCCCTCGGAAATTTCCTTGATAAGGAGATCAAAAAGCTCGAGACTGACCTTCTCAAGAAGGGACTGCTTACGACACAGTCCAAGCTTGGTGGAAGCCGTGTCAGCTAATCTTGATGTTACTTGCTCCATACTCCCAATTGCATTCCTGATAGTTGCCTTTAATAACTCGAGTCTAATAG
>ERZ724508.531-NODE-531-length-26791-cov-5.274985_pt1 | contig 26791 bp, 20 predicted proteins | sample MGYA00376041_ERZ724508 | MGnify/ENA primary metagenome ERZ724508 (study PRJEB28724, sample SAMN07190887) | wastewater metagenome | isolation source: effluent of sewage treatment plant in Hong Hong | place: USA: Christiansburg, Virginia | collected 2016-03-01 ...
GGTGCGGGCATGTCGCGGATGGGCTCCGGAGTCGGAGAGCCAAACGGTGATGTTGGATCGTCCTCTCCATCTATGGAGCAGCCTGTAACACCCAGGGCTGCTGCCGACACCGTCAATAACCCACCAAGACGAATAAAGTCGCGTCTTTTCATTATGTTAACTCCGACAGATAGAAATCATTATTGTAATTAGGAGCCGTGTCCCGTAGCCAACCTGTATCAGGCCGCTTTCAAAGACTAGTGCATGAATCCGTTTTATGCGACTAACCGTGACATCCTTAAATGGTGACCGGCTGTTCATCTTTTTATGCCGCATTAAGCGTGATGCTGCTTTTATGGCCTTCTCGATAATGCCCTAGTCATCATTTTCTACAAGCCCTTAATATGCATATCTTCAATAAAATCAGGCATGACTGGGCATTCATTCTCGAGGAGCAGTGAAAGAGAGTTGGTATGGCTCAATATGATGTCTTTTAAGTGACAATATCAGCTGCCAAGCGTTGGAGCTGATATTGTCAGTGATGACTGGCACTGATGCGCCTTCGGTATTCACCAGGCGTTTCGCTGGTCCAGCGCTTAAAGGCTCGTTGAAAGGCTCCCGGCGTTGAAAAACCCAGAACATAGGCGATTTCGCCAAAGCTCATTTGGGTGTCCCGCATATACCCCAGTGCTAGGTTGCTGCGCATGTTGTCTAATAAGGCTTGGAAGGTAGTCCCTTCTTCTTTTAGTTTGCGCCGTAGTGTCCAGTCAGGAATGCCTAGTCTTTCTGCGGTTGCCTCCAATGATGGGGTTTGGCCGTGTAGCCAAGGCCCCAAAATCTGCTGAACCTTTCCCTGGAAAGTCTCGCCAATGGTCAGTCTTCGCATTCGGTCTTGAGCCAACATCAATAACTGCTGGTGTATTAAAGGGTGGTGCTCGATAACAGGGAGCTTCACCGCGGCGGGAGTGAAAACCAGACGGCTCTCTGGTCGGTTAAATGTGACAGGTGCCCCGAAGAAGGCCTCGTACTTATTTGCGTAGTCAGGGGCGGCAAACTCGATGTGTACCTCGGCGACTAGTCCGGTTTTTCCCGTTAAGGTTTCGGCCAGTGTTCTCCAGCAGGCCAGCAGGCTGTCCACCACAAAGCGGTTGTATTCGTTGTAGGGGGCAATGGAGTAAAAGACGGCAGCAGGAAGCTGCTCAACATAGGTAGATGTGCCGCGATAGCAGCGCCCCGTCAATGGCTCAAAGCGAGTTAAAACATCAATGGCATCACCCAGCGTTGGGCTGGTCATGGCCAGCATGCCGGGCAAGCCCATGTCTGTAATTCGGCAGATAGCGCCCATTTCCAGACCCAGATCGGGTCGCTGGGTTTCACATATTGCGGTTGCTCCCAGCTTCATCAACTCCGTCAGGCTGATACGGGAGTCAATATCCCGCAGCTGAGCCGCTGTTATCCCTAGTCGGGCAAGCAGGAGATCGGCATCAGCACCGCATGTTTCTGCCGCGCGTAGAAGGAGGAGAACGGTGTGGGGAGCAATATCACCGATATTCATAGAATGGGGCTCATTCCTGCGGATACGAACTTGTTATTTAGGGTTATTGAGGTCACAGGGTGTGGCATCTACTTTCTGGATATGTTCTGTCCCTGTCGATTGTGGTGAGAGCCATCGGGTACGGCAAGGGCATAAGCGCTCAATCCATTGATGATTTTATACACTTCGAGGTGTTCGATGTCCGGTTCGCAAAAATACAGTCATTTGCTGCAACCCCTTGATCTGGGTTTCACCCAGCTTCGCAATCGCGTCATCATGGGCTCCATGCATACTGGCCTTGAAGAGGTCAGCATGGAGCGGCAGGCGGCTTATTTTGCTCGCCGCGCTGAAGGCGGAGTGGGGCTGATCATTACCGGGGGCATTGCTACGTCGCCAGAAGGTGGCCTTGCACCGGGGTCTTCTGGCATGTTCACGGAAAAAGATGCCGAGCATCATTCTATTGTTACCCGTGCGGTGCACGAGGCCGGCGGCAAGATCGCTATGCAGGCCTTGCATGCGGGTCGGCAGTCCTTTCACCCGGATATGTTGTCACCATCCGCTAAGCAGTCGCCTATTTATCCGTTTGTACCAAAGGCCATGACGGATGAAGACATTGAGCGAGAGCTGTCAAACTGGGCTAATGCCTGTCGTTTGGCGCAGCAGGCGGGTTATGACGGCGTTGAGGTCATGGGCTCTGAGGGTTACTTGCTCAACCAATTTCTGACCACTCGCGGGAATGAGCGTGATGATCAGTGGGGTGGTAGCTATGAAAACCGTATGCGCTACCCACTGGATGTGGTGCGCCGGATACGTGCGGCAACGGGGCCTAACTTTATTATTGTTTATCGGCTATCGATGATGGATTTGGTGCCGGATGGGCAGAGCTTTGACGAGATGATTACGTTCGCCAAGCAACTTGAAGGGGCGGGAGTCAACATTATCAATACGGGTATCGGTTGGCACGAATCGAAGATTCCAACGATTGCCACCATGGTGCCACGCGGTGCGTTTGCTTGGGTCACGCGCAAGGTAAAAGAAGCGGTCAATATCCCTGTTTCGGCTTCCAATCGCATCAATATGCCATCGGTGGCGGAAGACATTCTGTCCCGTGGCGATGCCGATATGGTGTCGATGGCGCGGCCTTTTTTGGCCGATCCAGATTGGGTAGCCAAGGCGGCGGCTAATCGTGAGCAGGAAATTAATACCTGTATCGCCTGTAATCAGGCTTGTCTGGACCATACCTTCCAGCTTCGCCTTTCCTCTTGCCTAGTCAATCCGCAAGCGTGCCACGAAACCGAACTGGTTTATGTGAAGACGGATAAGCCAAAGAAAATTGCAGTGGTGGGTGCAGGGCCAGCGGGCATGTCGTTTTCATTGGTGGCGGCGCAGCGAGGCCATGCCGTCACGTTGTTTGATGCGGACACAAAAATTGGTGGGCAGTTTAACGTCGCTAAGCAAATTCCAGGGAAAGAAGAGTTTCATGAAACCCTTCGATATTTCGATGTCATGCTAAGCAAGCATGGCGTAAAGCTCTCATTGGGCAAGCGGGTGAGTGCTAATGATCTGTCGGGTTTTGATGAAGTTGTGCTGGCGACAGGTATTTTGCCTCGCGATCTGGACATCGAGGGCTTGGATCATGCTAGCGTCATGTCTTATCTCGATGTGCTTCGCGATAAGAAACCCGTCGGCAGGCGGGTAGCTATTATTGGTGCCGGTGGCATTGGTATGGATACGGCCGAATATCTGACACACGACCTGCATCACAAGCCCTCTAGTCTGGATATCCCTACCTTTCTGAGGGAGTGGGGGATTGATCCTGAGCTAAAAGCGCGAGGGGGCATTGCTGGAGTAGAGGCAGTTGTAGACCCTAGCCCTCGTGAAGTCTATCTGCTGCAACGCAAGCAAAAGAAGATTACGGGCCCAGGTAAAACGACTGGTTGGATTCATCGTGAGGCGCTGATCAAAAAGAAGGTCAATCTGATGACTGGCGTTAGCTACCGTCGGATTGATGATGCGGGTCTCCATATCACAATGGGTGACAAGGAGATGGTGCTGGCGGTCGATAATGTGGTCATTTGCGCAGGGCAGGAGCCCAACCGCGAGCTGCAAGCTGGGCTTGAGGCCATTGGCAAAGTAGTGCACCTGATTGGGGGAGCGGATGTGGCCGCCGAACTGGATGCTAAGCGGGCGATTGACCAAGGTGCGCGTATGGCCGCGACCATCTGATGTTAATGAGCGATCTGTGACAGACTGGACAAAGGGCTGCTAAACGCAGCCCTTTGTTTTTGAAGGGGTCAAGGCTATGCTCTCCCATAAGTATCAGCGCATATAGGGAGTTAGCGCGCTCATGACAGGCCTCATTAAGTATCAGGACGCACACCATGTTTGAAACCTATCGGGGATCGTCCGAGTTGGTTTTCTTCTGGGACGGCGCGGCCATCGACAAAAGCATGATGTTCTCCGATTTTGAAGCGACCCTGGATGGGTATATCGGACTACAGGCCTATGCCGGTGAAGAAAAAAAAGCTGCCTATGTTCAGCTGGATGACCGTCTCAGGGTTAATGGCATCGTGCTATTCACTATTGGCTTTGATGAGGCTGGCTTTGCCGAGCGCAGCTGGAATCTGCCACTCCGGCACATGGCCGAGATTGCTGGTCGGGGGCCCGATTTAGGGGGAGGCCCCGTACGGTTGGTGTGTCGCAGTCAGTGCTCTATTTCCTGGCATGCACCCAAGCTATGGGACCCTAGAATGGGTGCGGCGCCTGATACGTTTGTCCAGATTCAGCAGGAGGCAGAGAGGGCGGCAAAACGTTTCAGTTTGCGCCCTCTGTATCCTTCTGACAGTGCAGCAGCACCCATCACTGCAACTTATTCCCCCGTAACATCGACAGATAATGACTTTCCTGTTTTGACCGATGCGGACATGCCCGTTCTGACGGCTGCTGCGCCAGCCATTGCAGTAGCGCCACCTTCCTCGTGGGGAATAGATCGTGAGAAGCTTCTGGCTCGCTTAGACGAGCAGAAACTTCGCATTACAACGCTTGAAACTGACAAGAATGAAACAATTGCCCGTTTAGGCCTGCTTCATCAGCAGCAAGTTGATATTCTCGAAGCGCAAAATGCTAAATTACTCAGTCAGCATCAATCCATGCGTTCTCAGCATGATGGGCAACGTGAGCAATTAGAAAGCCTTCGTCAGCAGTTGGCAGGAATGGCCAAGCTAGAAGAAGGACTGACAGAAGAGCGTCGGCTGCACGAGCAGCAGCTATCTGCATTGATGAATGAACGAGTGGGTGAAGAGGCTCAAAAATTTAGAGAGTTGATGACACAGCGTGAGCATGAGTTTTCGACGCGTGAACAACAATTGCAGACGGAGTTTCATCTCGCACTTGATAGGCGTATCAACGAAGAAGCATCTACACACCGCCTGCAATTGGATTCACTCCGGGCAGAAATTACCTATCGCGACACCACATTGGCAAATCTCAGCAAAGAACTTGCAGAGATCAAAACCAGTGTTGCGCAGCGAGAGGAATCCGCAGCAGGCACTTTCCTGCAGCGGCTGGAAGCATTGGGCATAAATTTTGTCGTGTTTCATCCTGGGGCAGGCCATCTTTCCGTGCCTGTTAATGAGCTGGAAAGGTATGTTGAAAACCCTCTGGGGTATGCGGCTGAAAAGTGCCTTGTCTCAGAAGACAAATATCGGGAATGGCTTGCCCATTATGAAAACCCGCGCTGCAGCGCTCCATTGGGCGAAAACAAATGCTGTGATGCGCGACTGATTCGTACCGATTCGCCAACGCGATTTGTCGCAGGTCAGTCGGACCGCTGTGCCCGTCATCAGTCAACAGATGCCGCCATTGATAATGTGCTTCGGTTTCGCTGAGACAGATGCCATGACGAATTCATTACTTACGGCTTTTTCTTTGCCAACACCGATTCAGTCACTGACGGGCAGTTGGCAATCACGCTACCCCGTATTTATGAAGCGGGAAGAGTTACGCGATCCTGAGTTGGGCGGAAATAAGTGGTGCAAGTTGATGGGTCATATAGAAGCGGCTCGCCGGCATGGCCATGATCATCTGTTGAGTGTAGGTGGCGCTTGGTCTAATCACTTACATGCATTGGCGCTGGCAGGGCGTCGGTTCGGGTTTGCTACAACGGGTCTCGTGCGCGGACATGAAGTGATGACAGAAACGCTAGCGGATGCGGCAAACGCTGGAATGAGGCTTCATTTTATTCCGCGTAATGCCTACCGGCAGCGGCATACCGTAGAAGGTCTGTCAGGGCTGACCATGGCCTATGGCCGCGCATGGATTATTCCCGAAGGGGGCGAAGGGAGGCATGGGGCGGCGGGAGTTACGCATCTGGCCGCTGAAATAGAATCACAACTGAGTGGACAAGTCATTTTGGCGGTTCCGGTAGGCTCCGGTACAACGATGGCAGGTCTTGTTGCTGCATTGCCGTCGCGGTTTCAAGTGTGGGGGTTTCAGGCATTTAATGATGCATCGTTGGCTACTCGGCTGGCAGCACAGCTACCCTCGAATCATCAGGGGGCAGGCTGGCGTTTGTACCCCACAGAAGCAATGCGTACCCATCACCAGTTGCCAGAGAAGCTAATGTTGTTCATGCAGAAATTTGAGCAGGAGCAGGGCATCGCACTTGACCCCATTTATACCGTTCGCATGCTGTCAGCGCTTGACCAATTGCTTGCGGTAGCTGATATCCCTGATAATTCCACCATCCTTGCCTTGCACACTGGCGGTTTGCAAGGACGTCGAGGCCATGGCCTCGCATTGGCTGCCTGAGGTTAATTACATATGGCAGCCCCCGGAATCAGTCGAGCACTCCTGCAGACATTTGTTCCCCTGAACGCCTTATCAGCGCAACGACTGGATTATCTACTGGAAGGACAGGGTATTGAGTCTCTGCCGGCCGGTACTGAGATATGCCGTCGTGGCGAAAGCGATGGCCATACTATTTTTCTTCTCAGTGGTGCGGTAACACAGGAAGATGAAACTGGCACAATCCAGCTGCTGGATGCCGGCGATATCGATGCATCGCATGCACTGGCGCCTGATCAACCCCGTACCCTGACGGTACGAGCTAAGACAGCAGTCAATATCATGCGCTTTGAAAGCAAGCGCTTGGATCGCGTATTGGCGTGGGATCAGGCAACGGAAACCTTGCAGCGAGAATTGGTGGCGCTGCAGCCTGGAGAAAGCAATAACTGGATATCACGCTTGTTACAGTCGCGCCTGTTTTATCGCCTCCCACCCTCTAATATTGTCGAGCTCTTTCGCCGGCTCACGCCTGAGTCAGTGAGCAAAGGACAGGTAGTCATCAAGCAGGGCACCAGTTCTGACTGCTGTTATTTTATTAAGACCGGCACTGCAGAAGTCAGGCTTTCCAGTGAAAAAGGGCCTGTGACCCTGGCAGTGCTTCAAAGTGGCCAATACTTTGGTGAAGATGGGCTGCTGATGGAAGGCACGCGCAACGCCGATGTTGTGATGCAGTCGGATGGCGTGGTTATGCGCCTCGACAAAAAGGATTTTGACGAGCTACTAAAAGCCCCTTCATTGGCACTTATGCATTTCAGTGAAGCCGTTAGTGCTGTCGCAAGCGGTGAGTATGAATGGTTGGATGTGCGACTAATGGATGAGCAAGCCAAGGGAATCCTGACAGGAGCCTTGCGTTTGCCGCTGCAGGCATTGCGCACCAAGGCCCACATGTTGCCCACGAATAAACACTATGTTGTTTATTGCGATACCGGCCGTCGCAGCACCGCCGCCGCTTTTTTGCTTGGTGTTATGGGATATGATGCCCATGTTTTGGAGGGTGGCTTGTCGGCCCTCATGCCATCTGAGCGCTCCCGTTTTCTGGTCGTGGGTTAAATGGAACAGTTCCGCAATATTGGCCTCATGGGAAGGCCCGGCAATACAGTTGTTGTCGACACACTCGAGTATCTGCATCACTTTCTTGAAGGTCGCGGCCTTAAGGTAATTTACGATGAGGATACGGCCGCACTGATGCAACTCCCCGGTCTACAGGTGTGCACTCGCTCTATGCTGGGTGAGGCGTGTGACTTGGTCATTGTAGTCGGTGGCGATGGTTCTTTTTTGCACGCGGCTCGTTCTTTAGCCCGTTTCAATAAGCCCGTTCTTGGTGTCAATCGCGGCCGGCTGGGCTTCCTCACGGATGTATCGCCCGACAAAATTGAAGAAAAAATTGGTGCCGTACTAAATGGCGACTACAAGATTGAGCAGCGCTTCTTGCTCAGCATGGAGTCTAGGTCGGGTGGATCGCCAACAGGCGAGGGTATCGCCCTTAATGATATTGTGCTGCATGCTGGAAAGTCGGTGCACATGATTGAGTTTGAACTGTACATCGAAGGCCAGTTTGTTTATCGGCAGCGTTCAGACGGCCTTATTATTGCCACACCAACAGGCTCAACAGCCTATGCATTATCTGGCGGCGGCCCCATTATGCATCCGCGTTTAGATGCGATGGTACTGGTTCCCATGCACCCACATACACTCTCCAGTCGCCCCATCGTTGTTGAAGGCAACAGCGAGATAAAGTTGCTGATTTGCTCGGATGACATCTGCCCCGTTGTGAGTTGTGATGCACAGACGGGACCAGTTTTGCGAGCAGGGGACTGGGTTTATATCAAAAAACACCCATTCAAGTTACGCGTCATCCATCCTCCGGGCCATGACTTCTATGAGGCTTGCCGTACCAAGCTTGGTTGGAGCAGTCATCTCACCAGTCCCGGAGACTGATCAAGGAGCATGCTCATGTCTGAGCCTATCAATGAATCCACGCTTGAAAAAATGCTGGAAGCATTAACACCTGAAATTATAGAAAGCTTTCGTCTGGCGATTGAAATCAGTAAATGGCCAAATGGACAGCGAATTACAGATGCTCAGCGGGCTATCTGTATGCAGGCAGTCATTGCTTGGGAACATAAGCACCTGCCAGAAAATCAGCGGACCGGGTATATCGACAAGGGCAGCAAGCTGGAAGGTGATGTTTGCGAAGCCCCGCATGATGATGAACCTGATCACGAAAAGCCGGTTAGTTTTCGTCACTAAGTTTTCCCCAGTCAATGAGGTAGGTCGATGCTAGGCACATTACGGAAGCTTCGCTCAGAGCGCGGCGAACCGATCAGCTATTCCCTACCGCTAGGCGATTTTTCAGTTCCATTGGCGCCGTTTATTGGCAATACCCTGCACCTGCGCTATCAGGGCAGTATTTACTGCTTGGCATGCAACCGAAAAACATCAAAATCTTATAATCAAGGCTATTGCTTTGTGTGCTGCCGCAAGCTGGCAGCCTGCGACATGTGCATACTTAAGCCGGAAACCTGCCATTACCACTTGGGTACGTGTCGAGAGCCTGCATGGGGCGAGACTCACTGCATGACATCCCATATCGTTTACTTGGCCAATTCATCAGGACTCAAGGTAGGGATTACGCGCGAAACGCAGCTGCCAACCCGTTGGATTGATCAGGGAGCAACGCAGGCATTGCCTATTTTTCGTGTAGCAACACGCTATCAATCCGGTCTCATTGAAAAGGCGCTTGCGCAGTACATTGCGGATAAAACCAACTGGCAGGCACTTATTAAAGGGGACAGCACCCCTGTAGATCTTCAGGCGGAACGAGATGTCTTGCTTAATAAGTGCCAGGCAGAGTTGGAAGAAATTTACCAGCGCTTTCCTAGTCAAATAGACCTATTGCCAGATGCGATTGTGGAGAGCTTTCGTTATCCGGTATTGCAATATCCAACAAAAATATCATCGTTTAATCTCGACAAGAACCCTGATGTTATCGGTACGTTAATGGGTATTAAAGGGCAGTACCTATTGCTAGATACGGGAGTGATCAATATCCGCAAATACACTTCTTATCAGGTTGAGCTCCTTACTGTCTGATTATTGGTTTTAGTTTTTTGCTGCTTTGCTCATCTTGATTGGTTTATGCGGGTTGCCTGAGCCTCTTTTATTATTGCTCATCTGATGGACTGTCAAAATGACCACCGTATCTATTCAAAAAACAATTTACCTAAAGGATTACCAGTCGCCTTTCTGGTGCATTAGCCATGTGCGCCTGCACATCTCTATTGGAAGTGCGGCTACGGAAGTCACGGCTGAGTTGGACATATCCCGAGCAGATCACACTCCATCTGACATGCCGCTTCGCTTGCATGGTGCTGGCCTTGAGCTCTTATCGCTCGAAATAAACGCTCAGCCAGTGGATGCCCGAGGATATCACTATGAAGGCGAAGAGCTGGTAATCACTCATATACCAGAAGGAGATTTCACCCTAAAAAGTCGTGTTCGAATTTATCCTGATCGCAACACGGCGCTGGAAGGTTTATATGCATCCAACGGCATGTATTGCACGCAGTGCGAGGCGGAAGGGTTTCGCAAAATTACCTACTACCTGGACAGGCCAGATGTCATGGCCAGATTCACTACCACGGTAGAGGCCGATCGTGACCGCTTTCCGGTGCTGCTGGCAAACGGCAATCCAGTGGCCTCAGGAGATTTAGAAGATGGGCGTCATTTTGTAACGTGGGAAGACCCATTTCCAAAGCCTTCGTATCTATTTGCTGCAGTAGCGGGCGATCTCGCTCTTAAGCAAGACCACTTTGTTACCGCCTCTGGCCGTAAGGTTAATCTTCGTATTTATGTTGAGCCGCATGATCTTGAAAAAGTAGATCATGCCATGTCGTCGCTCAAGCGCTCTATGCGTTGGGATGAGGAGACGTATGGCAGGGAATACGATCTTGATATTTTTATGATTGTGGCTGTTTCTCATTTCAATATGGGTGCCATGGAAAACAAGGGACTCAATATCTTTAACACCAGTTGTGTGTTGGCACATCCACTTACAACAACAGATAGTGGCTTCCAGCGAGTTGAGTCAGTGGTTGCACATGAATACTTTCATAACTGGAGCGGCAATCGAGTTACGTGTCGCGACTGGTTTCAACTTAGCCTGAAAGAGGGCTTTACAGTTTTTCGGGATCAACAATTTTCAGCCGATATGCTATCGGCTAGCGTGCAGCGAATTGAAGATGTAAACATGCTTCGAACTTGGCAGTTTGCTGAGGATTCAGGGCCTCTTGCGCATCCCGTTCGACCCGAGTCATTTGTTGAAATCAATAATTTTTATACCGCAACAGTCTATGAGAAAGGCGCTGAAATTGTGCGCATGCTGCATACCGTTCTGGGTGATGTGAGATTTCGTGTAGGCACCGATCTGTATTTTTCGCGGCATGATGGTCAGGCCGTAACGGTTGAGGATTTCATTGCAGCGTTGTCTGATGCCTCTGGAATGGATCTTTCAGACTTCATGCAATGGTATCGCCAGCCAGGAACGCCTGTACTGCGAGCAGTAGGGGCCTATGACCCAGTGGCACACACTTACACTCTAAAGCTTTCTCAATCTGTGCCGGCAATACCAGGCTTTGTGAAGTCAATGTGTTTGCCAATTCCTATTCGTATGGCCCTGATAGGGCCTGATGGGGAAGACCTTGCAGTAAAGCATAATGAGTTGGTCGCTACTCAGCATGTTCTAGTGCTACGTGAGGCGTCAAAGGAATTTATTTTTAGCGGGGTTGGTTTGGCCCCTGTACCTTCCTTGCTCCGAGACTTTTCAGCGCCGGTCAAATTGGAGCAGTCATTATCGGCTCAAGAACGACTTTTCCTGTTGCAGCATGATAGCAATGGCTTTAATCGCTGGCTGATTGCTCAGGAGTTGCTGACGGCTGAACTGGTCCGTCTGGCCGACTCAGGAGGGCAGTGTGATGACCTCCTTGTCTCGGCAATGACCCTCATGTTGCCAGAGCTGGCTGAGCAGGATGCAGCCCTTGCCGCCAAGCTACTTCAACTTCCCTCTGTTCATCAGCTTATGGACCAGACTAAGACCCCTGATCCTGACAGGTTGCAGTCTGCTCGCCTTAAGTTGAAAGGAGCCATAGCCGCTTCGCTAGAGTCTTGGTTTGTCCCGCTTTGCGAACAACAGGCCGCGCCGGCCTATATTTTCTCGGCAGAAGCCATCGCTCACCGTGCATTGGCTAATACGGCCTTGGGTTTTTTGGTGGATTTTTCACCGTCATATGCTGCATTGGCAGTTCAACGCTTTACGACAGCACAAAACATGACAGATGAGGCTGCTGCGCTGACCGTGCTGGTTCATGCGGGGAGGCCGGAAGCACTGAGCTGCCTTGAGGCATTTATGCAGCGCTGGAAGCATGAAGCATTGGTGCTGGATCAGTGGTTTGCCATACAGGCGAGCGCTCCATTATCGGCAACAAATGAGCAAGTGCGGCAGTTACTGGCTCATCCGGCGTTTGATCGGGGTAGCCCAAACCGAGTCCGATCCTTGCTCGGGCAGTTTGCTAATGCCAATCCGGTAGCATTTCACCAGAAGAACGGGGAGGGTTACAGGCTGCTGTGCAGCCAAGTCGGTGAGCTTGATGTGCAAAACCCACAGCTAGCCGCACGGTTACTGGGTGCCATGGCGGTCTGGCCACGGCTGGATAAGGGCAGACAGGCGCTTGCACTGTCTGCATTGGCTAGTTTTGATCGTGCTGGGCTTTCCTCTGATCTGGCTGAAACCCTATCCCGACTGCAACATAGCAGTGAGGCGACCAGCTAAAAAAACCATTAAAATCAAACTACTTATATGACGACTTGAATAATTTGCGGAGTTTCACTCTTGGACTAGAATTTGTAAGCAGGGCTCTAGGGAGCCTTGCTGATAGGCAATTTTTCGTAGGACAAGATAGCAAGTATAAAAATAGATTGTTTGACAATAAGAGAGTGATATTAGGCAATGAATCTTCGAAAAGACTCTAGGGTCAGACTTCCCGGTTTTCTTTATAAAAAACAAAGGGTATAAGGGTGTAATTGGCCGAAGAAAGTAAGATAAAGAATATAAATGTGTATCTTTTGATAGTGACATTGATGAATGGCACTATGAGTGCACGGTTATAAAAATAACATCACAACACCAAAATACCCCGCTCGGAGCACCGACATGAAAAAGAAGAATGGTCTGCAGTCCATACGCATGGCTCCCCGTGCAGCAGGTTTTGCACTTGCTACGTTATTGCCTTTGGCAGTTAGTTCTGCAAACGCCTTTGAGCTTAATCTCGGTGCAGTGACGGGATCGCTGGATACCACGGTCTCCTACGGAACCGGCTGGCGGATGGAGGCTCAGGATCCAAAGCTAGCAACTCTCTATCCTAATTATACTGCGGCAGTTATGGCGAATCGCCGCATATTTATCAATAAAAGTGATGGTGACGCTAACTTTGATAATGACTCCAAACCAATCAGTAGTGTTTACAAGATTACGTCCGATCTGGAGCTGAAGACGGGTGATTTTGGTGCGTTTGTTCGCGGTACGGCTTTCTATGACACGGTGCTGTCGGATGAGTCCCCTAATCGTTCCTTTCCTAGCAACTTCCCGAACTCGGTCAGCTGTAACGCGCAGTCAACTACTACGCCAACCGCATGCGGGTTCCCAAGCGAGTTGGATGCACGAGTCAGTCGTGATGCTCGTTTCTTGGATGCCTATGTTTATGGCAACTTCGATCTGGGTGGCCGTGCGCTGAACGTGCGACTGGGCGAGCAGGTGATCAACTGGGGTGAGGCGCTGTTCCTGCAGGATGGCATCAATAATGCCAACCCCGTGTCGTTGTCCAAGCTGCGGCTGCCGGGTGCTGAAGTAAAGGAGGCACTGCTGCCTCTGCCAATGATTTATGCCTCCTATGAGCTTGCAGACAGTCTCACACTGGAAGGTTTTTTCGAGTTCGATTGGGATTATTCCGAAGCTGATGGTGTAGGCACTTATTATTCTACCGACGATGCTTTCGCTGGTGACGGCGCCAACCGCATCCTCGTGGATACCACCGGTTCGTCTCTTCAGGGAGCTGCCCAGCTTTACAACACGTTTGCGTATGGCATCAATTCAGCTGTTCTGACCAACAAGCGTGAAACGGACTTGGCTGTCGACGCAGCTGGCCAGTTCGGGTTGGCGTTGCGTTATAGTGCAGGCAACACTGAATACGGTCTGTTCTACATGAACTACCACAGCCACAAGCCGGTGGCTCAGGCCATCACGGGTGAGTCGTTCGCTTATCAGAATGGTGATCCTGCTGCTGTTGCTGCTGTCAACGCCTGCGTTGGCTTGGGTGGTGCTCTCGCAACGTGTACTCTTGGGGTTAACGCCGCCCATTATCTGGATACCACCCGGTATCAAGTCATGTATCCCGAAGACATCCAGATGGTTGGTCTGACGTTCAGTACCACGGTCGGTGATCTCTCCGTGTCCGGCGAGTTGGCCTACCGTCCGAATGACGTGATTCTCTCCGAGCTGGGCGATAACCTTGTTGCGTACAATACGCTGAATGCAGGTCTTCTCGCTAATGGTGGAACGGCAACTGCCGGGGCAGTGAATAACGGAGCCGCATTCGGAGCTAATCAAATCGTTAGCGACTATGTGGAAGTTGAAACCTACAATCTGGATTTGGTGGCAATCAATAACTTTGGCCCGATGATTGGTGCTAATCAGGTTATTGGTGTAATCGAAGTGGGCGTTAACTATATTCCGGCAGCTGATGATGGCTTCTATGCTTCAACGGCCTCGCTCTGGTACATAAACCCAGCTTTTGTGCCAGGTGGAATGACTAACGCAGCTTGTGCTGCACCAACGCCAAAAGTAGATCCAGCCAGCTGCCTCTCTGAAGGCCCAGCAAATGACTACCTGGATGCTGTTTCTTGGGGATACCGTGCTGTTCTTTCGGCCACCTATAACGATGCATTTGCAGGTGTAGCGCTAACACCGTCCATCCGTTTTGCGCATGATGTTGATGGCAACTCGCACCGTACGGGGAACTTCCTTGAGAACCGTAAGTCCGCCACAGTTGCTGTGAATGGCGTTTACAATAATGCTCTCGATGTGGGTGTTGCTTACAACGCATTCTGGGGTGCTGAAGCCAGTAACTTGCTTGGTGATCGTGACAATTTAACGCTCACGCTTAAATACTCGTTCTAATTGTGTAGATCCGCTCGCAAGGGCGGTCAGGCATCAAGCCATACTTTGGCCTGATGCCAAAAATATTTAGAAGAGATGCTTTATAATTTTTTGAGGGTTAAATCATGTTGAAAAAATTCGCATGGCTTGGCGGTGCTCTTGTGTTAGCAGTGACGGCTGCTACGACGGCGCAAGCGGCAGTGTCTGCCGGAGAAGCAGCCAAGCTCAAAACTACACTGACACCAATAGGTGCAGAGAGAGCAGGTAATGCTGCTGGTACAATTCCTGAGTGGACAGGTGGGCTGACCAAGTCACCATTCCCATCATACAAGCCGGGCGATCATCACCCTGATCCGTATGTCAGTGACAAGTACAAGTTCGTGATCACATCAAAGAACATGAGTGAGTACGCGGATAACTTGTCTGACGGCCAGAAGGCATTGTTCCGCACGTATCCTGACACGTTCAAGATGTTCGTCTATCAGACGCGTCGCTCAGCAGCGCTGCCGCAACGGCTTTATGATAATACATTCAAGTGCGCAACAACTGGCGTAGTTAAAGATTGGGGTATCGATGGTTGCATCGGTGGTACACCTTTCCCAATTCCATCCGGTAACAATGAAGAGCAGGCATTACAGATTCTCTGGAATCACATCACCCGTTATCGTGGCGAATATGTGGTCCGTAAAGCATCTGAAGTTGCGGTGCAGCGCAATGGCTCCTACTCGCTGGTGACCTCTCAGCAAGAAGTGTCATTCCGTAACTATCAGCAGCAGTACAAAACACTGGCAGATCTGAACAATATTTTGTTCTATTACTTGTCGTTCACAACGGCACCAGCCCGTCTGGCTGGCGGTGCAGTGCTTGTGCATGAAACGCTTGATCAACGTAAGCAGCAGCGCCAAGCATGGGGCTACAACGCCGGTCAGCGTCGTGTGCGTCAGGCACCAAATCTGTCCTACGATACACCAATCGCTTCTTCGGACGGCCTGCGTACCGCTGACGATACCGATATGTTCAATGGTGCTCCGGACAAGTATGACTGGAAGTTCCTAGGCAAAAAAGAAATCTACATCCCTTACAATAACTTCAAGGTTGATCATAATTCGATTACCTACAAGCAGTTGTTGCAGCCAGGCCATCCACACCCAGGCTACCTGCGTTATGAATTGCACCGTGTATGGGTAATTGAAGGCACACTCAAGAGTGGTGAGCGTCACATTTACTCCAAGCGTCGCTTCTATATTGATGAGGATTCTTGGAATATTGCAATCGCCGATCAGTATGACGGCCGTGGTGACCTGTGGCGCGTGAGCATTGCGTATCTCAAGAACTTCTACGAGATGCCACTGACATGGACTGCACTGGACGTGTTCCATGATTTGCAGGCACGTCGTTATCACGTACAGCAGTTGGATAACGAAGAAGACAAGATCGTCAACTTCCAGACTCCACCTAGTGATGAAGCCTTTACGCCGGCAGCCCTCCGCCGCCGTGGTACTCGGTGATATGCACCCGGTAATGTAAAAGAAAAGGCCGGAACAATTGCTTCCGGCTTTTTTCTTACATCTCCCTGAGACAGGGAAGTAATACAACTGATCTATTGTTCAAGGTTTTTTTATGAAACTTAGAGAGCTCTTCAGCATCTCCCTACTGGCCCTTGGCAGTGTTTATATAACGGAGTCTGTTGCTAATCCGGCGTCGATGATCGACCGACCAGCAGTGATGTCAGTCAAGTCCAGCCGTTCATTGCTGACGGATATTGCCTATGCAGGCAAGCGATTAGTAGCAGTGGGTGAGCGCGGTCATATTTTGTATTCGGATGACCAAGGAAAGACTTGGGTTCAAGCAAAAGTACCAGTATCAGCCATGCTGACCGGTCTTAGTTTTCCTAATGCGCAAGAAGGCTGGGCCGTAGGTCACAGCGGTGTAATTCTGTATACCTCTGATGCAGGTGCAACGTGGCGTTTGCAGCGCTCTGACAAGTCCGCAACAGACGAGAAAGCAGGGGTCCCTCTGATGGACGTCTGGTTTGCTGATAACGTTACCGGTTTTGCAGTTGGCGCGTACGGATACTTTCTCAAGACCACTGATGGTGGCACGACATGGAGCGATGTGTCGGCAAGCATCGATAACCCCGACGAAGCCCATCTTAACGCTGTAATGGGAATTCCCGGAACGACGACGATTCTTGTTGGCGGTGAGCGCGGCATCTTGTTTCGCTCCCAAGACAAGGGTGAGACTTGGATCTCTCTTAGCTCTCCCTTTGAAGGCTCCTTCTTTGGAATCTCGCCGATCTCATCCGATCTTTTACTTGCTTACGGTCTTCAGGGAAGGGTGTTCCGATCAGCCAATCAGGGCGATAGCTGGTCTCAGGTCCAAACCGGCGTGACCTCTGGCATCAATGATGCTGTTCGGCTTGAATCAGGCCGAATAGTTGCTGTAGGCAATGCAGGTGTCGTGCTAAGCGCACACGATAGCTCGCTTAATTTTATTCCTGAAACTCGTGAAGACCGCCAGTCAATCGTCGCGTTGCAGCCATTACCAGGTGGTGGTGCTGTTACGGTGGGCGAGGGCGGAGTGAAGGTATTGCCCGCAGGCAAATAACCAATAGTTGGGAATGGCAAAATAATGAATATTTCACAGTTAGAAGACATGATTCTGGGTGCACGTCGAGGCATTGCAGTTGTCTTTGTTCTTATTACGGCATTTATGCTGTGGCAGGTGATGGGGCTGAAAGCGGAGACCTCGCTTGAAAAAATGGTCCCGCTTCAGCATGAGTACATCAAAAACCTTCTTAAACACAAAGATGATCTTGGTGTTGGTAACGACATTAAGGTAGCAATCGCCGTAAAGTCAGGCGATATTTTTGATGCTCAGTACCTGGAAACGGTAAAAAATGTTACCGATGATGTGTTTTATTTTCCCGGTGTTGATCGCGCCAAGCTGAAGTCTCTCTGGACACCCACTGTTCGCTGGAGTGAGGTCACAAAGGATGGTTTTCAGGGCGGGGAAGTAACTCAAGGCTACGATGGTACGCCACAAGGAATGGAGGCTCTGCGTAGTAATATTCTTCGTTCTGGTCAGGTAGGCCGTCTGGTATCTGATAATTTCAAGTCTACGATTATTCAGATTCCGTTACTGGAAGGTGAGAAGATCAACTACAAGGAGCTTTCGGACAAGCTTGAAGAAATGCGCAGCAAGTTCGAAAAGCAGAATCCAAATGTAGAAATTCACATCGTTGGGTTTGCTAAAAAGGTCGGGGATCTGATTGAAGGCGCTACAAAAATTGCTTTCTTTTTCTTGGTTGCAGCACTTATTACCTTTGTGTTGTTGCTATGGGATTTCAGGGACCTCAAGTCAGCCGTAGCGATTGTCGCTTGTTCGATTACTGCAGTAATCTGGCAGCTGGGCATTGTCAAAATGCTTGGTTTTGGTCTTGATCCGTATTCGATGCTCGTGCCCTTTGTGGTCTTTGCTATAGCGGTCAGTCACTCCGTACAGATTGTTAATGCAATTTCTATTGCGATTGCTAACGGCGCAGACAACGAAACAGCTGTACGTTCCTCTTTTCTATCGCTGTTCAAGGCAGGGTCGCTGGCACTAACAACCGACATTATTGGTTTCTTGACCCTGCTGGTTATTCAGGTTGACGTTATCAAGGCACTGGCTATTTCTGCCAGTATTGGTACGGCCATGATTGCTTTCACTAACTTCATGATGCTGCCAATTATCATGTCGTATGTAAAAATCAGTGATGGTGCATTAGCTAAGCAGAAGGCATCTCAGGATAATCCTCCAAAACTTTGGAGAATAATGTCGCACATGACCGATCGTGTGCCTGCAACTATCGGCGTATTACTGGCGATAGTGCTTTTGGGTGTTGGTGTTTATGTTGGTAAAGACGCCAAGATTGGTGATCTTGATCGTGGTGCACCAGAGCTTCATCCTGATTCTCGCTACAATCTTGACGACCTTTTCGTTACCTCCAACTATTCAATTAGTGCGGACGTTTTGGTTGTTCTAGTAGAGACTCCAGAGCAGCAGTGTGCCAGTTATAAAGTGCTGGAAAGTGTCGATCGTTTGCAGTGGAATCTTGAAAATGTTCCCGGTGTTCAGTCGGCACAATCATTGTCGACAGCGGTCAAACGCATTCAGACAGGCTTCAACGAGGGCAACCTTAAATGGTCAACCTTGGTGGACAATGATGCTGTACTCAACGAGTCCGCAAACTATGTCAAAGAGCTTTACAACGGTAGCTGTAGCTTGGTGCCCGTATTTGTTTTTCTTGACGATCACAAGGCCGAGACACTCACCCGTGTAACGGATGCAGTGAAGGCTTTTGCCAAAGAAAACAATACGGATGAGGTCAAGTTCCTGCTCGCCTCCGGTAATGCCGGTATCGAAGCGGCAACAAACGATGAGATTGCGGCCAAAAACATCCCCATGCTGATCCTGGTTTATGGTGTGGTGGTGGCGATTTGCTTCTTTGCATATCGCTCATGGCGTCCAGTGGTGTGCATCATTTTCCCACTGGTCATCACCTCGGCACTGTGTAATGCCTTGATGGTCTGGCTGGGAATTGGCCTTAAAGTGGCAACCTTGCCCGTGATTGCGTTGGGTGTTGGTATTGGGGTGGATTACGGCTTGTATATCTTCTCCAAGCTTGAAGAGCTGATGCGCGCTCGGAACATATCCCTTAAAGAGGCCTATCTGGCGACACTGGCCAGTACCGGTAAGGCGGTCATGTTCACGGGTATTACGCTGTCGATTGGTGTATTTACCTGGGTGTTCTCACCGATCAAGTTCCAGGCGGACATGGGCTTGCTGTTCACGGCCATGCTGATATGGAACATGATTGGGGCTCTGTTGCTAATCCCTGCATTTGCCCAGTTCCTGATCAAGCCAGAGCATTACCGCAAGTAAGTGGTAGATGATCTGATCAAAAGGCCCTCTTCGGAGGGCCTTTTCTATTTAGATGGACTTTTTCATTGGCCATACGGATTCCCCTCACATCGCATATAATGCGCGCTACTTTAGTCCTGATTTGTGCGTGACGATGTCGTATTCCCTGATTCGAAACCTGCTCTTTACGCTTTCCCCGGAAACGGCCCATCATGTCTCTTTGGCGGGTATCAGCCTGGCAGAGCGACTGGGAATGACGGCCGTAATGCCATCTATTCCGGCACAGCCAGTAACGGTAATGGGTCTGACGTTTCCTAATCCAGTCGGTTTGGCGGCAGGTTTGGACAAGAATGGTGACCATATTGATGGACTGGCGGCTTTGGGGTTTGGTTTTCTAGAGATTGGCACTGTTACGCCACGACCCCAGCCAGGTAATCCCCAGCCAAGACTATTTCGCCTTCCTGAGGCGACAGCCATCATTAACCGTATGGGGTTTAACAACCTCGGTGTGGATCATTTGGTTGGTCAGGTTCAGAAAGCACGTTACAAGGGCTTGCTTGGGATCAATATAGGTAAGAATTTTGATACCCCGGTTGAAAATGCCGTGGATGATTATCTGGTCTGCCTAGACAAGGTGTATGCCCATGCCAGCTACGTGACGGTCAATATTTCGTCGCCTAACACCCAAGGCTTGCGCAGTCTGCAGTCAGGTGAGGCGCTAGCGGGCTTGCTGGAGCCGCTTAAGAATCGTCAGCAGCATCTCGCCACTCAGCATGGCCGCCATGTGCCTTTGGTAGTAAAGATTGCGCCGGACTTGTCGCGAGAAGATGTAGAAGTCATTGCTACGCAGTTACGCCGCTTTGAGATTGATGGCGTTATCGCCACCAACACGACGATCAGCCGTGATGCCGTTAAGGGCCTGAAGCATGCGGAAGAGACAGGTGGGCTCAGTGGAGCGCCGGTTCGCGAGGCATCAACACGTGTGGTGAAGGATTTGGTGGAAATGCTGGAAGGCGCTCTTCCTGTAATTGGTGTGGGCGGAATTACCGATGGCGAAAGTGCAGCTGAAAAAGTCAAAGTGGGTGCAGCACTAGTACAGGTGTACACAGGGTTTATCTATAAGGGGCCGGCCCTGATAGGGGAGGCCGCAGCAGCGATTGCGTCGTTAGCAAAAAACGGCAAATGAGCGAAAGTGTTGGCCACTGGCGCTGGCATTCAGTGCTCAGCATACAGCGGCCGGTATCTCTCAATTAGAGGATTTTTAGTGTGTTAAACGGGGACCAGATGTAAGGCAGATATGCCTCTGTAGCCCTCGCGTTCATTAACACGGCCATCACGCCAACCTGCGGTCCAATGTTGTCGCAGGTTGATGTCTTGGTAAGGGCAGGTATCTAGAGAGCGCCCGGTTAAACCGGCTTTAAAGCCACGGGCAAAAAGCAGTTCTTCACGTTCCCTTTTCTGTCGCTTCATGGTTCACCTTCAGGATTCCACGGGTGATGTTGTCATCACCATTTAAGACAGGTTGTCATTCATGAGACTGAATCAGACCAGCACCAAACCAGATCCAAAATCATGCACATGATCATGACAACTCGTTTGTGGTACTGCAAAGACCACCTGATGATTAGTAGTACGGATCAATGTAAATGTCGACGACTTATTTGGCATAACACTGTAACTTGACGTTACGGTGTGGAAATACTTCTTTGACTTTATCGGCTTTCACGCCTAACTGATTGAAAATGTGTGATTTATGATTATTGATGTAGTGGTGACCTGCGGAGATGGTACAGAACCGGTATTGGAGCGAGAGCTTCAGTTGCTGGGTTTGACCGATATACGCCGCGAGCGTGGTGCTGTGCTGGCCTGTGGCACGATGGAACAAGCGGCCCGTATTTGCTTGTGGTCGCGCGTTGCTTCGCGGGTGCTTCTGCCGCTGTTTGATGTCGAGTCGACGAGTACTGATGCGCTTTATGATGCTGCCGTCGAATATCCTTGGGGCGATGTGCTTAATCCGCGAGGCACGATTGCAGTTCATGCGAGTGCTTCACGTAATACTAAAATTCATACGCAGTACGTATCGTTAAAATTAAAAGATGCGGTGGTGGATCATTGCCGTGAGCACCATGGTGTTCGCCCCAGCGTCAATGTTGAGCAACCCGATGTGCCGCTGCAGGTTCATGCAACGCTGCGCGGTTTTCAGGTGAGCATTGATTTGTCTGGCGATAGCTTACACCGACGTGGTTATCGCGTTGCCATGACGCAAGCTCCTCTCAAGGAAACATTAGCGGCGACATTACTGATGCAGGCAGGGTGGCAAGAATCAGGTCTGCCTGCATTGGTAGATCCGATGTGCGGTTCGGGCACCTTTCTGATTGAAGCCGCGTGGATGGCCGCTGACATTGCTCCTGGGATTAATCGTGAGTATTTCGGTTTTCAGGGCTTTGCACCGTTCGATCCCGCGATATGGACGGATATACGCGATGAAGCCATTGAGCGTCGTCACGTAGGTTTACAGAAAAAGTTACCGCAATTTTTCGGCTTTGACGCCAGTGCCGATGCAGTAGAAGTTGCTCGACGAAACGTGCAAGCAGCCGGTCTCGGTGATCTAGTTGTTATTGAACAAAAAACACTTTATGAATTACGCCGACCTGAATTAGCACCATCACAAGGTCTGCTGATTTGTAACCCCCCATATGGCGAACGTCTCGGTGATAAAGACACCATGCGCGATCTTTATCGTGCACTGGGTCGCGTTAGTAGTGAGCAATTTCCAGGTTGGCAAGCCTGCGTATTGGCAGCGGATATTCAGCATGCTGATGCGATGGGCTTTGGCCATCGAGCAACCGAGCGTATGCATAACGGCGCACTGATCGTTTATGCAAGACATGGAGATATTCTGCCGGCACCTCCGCGTGGGATTACACGTTTTCAAGAAGGCACGGGCACTATTCCCCCAGAAGCCGAGCCGTTTGCCAATCGCTTACGCAAGAATCTTAAGGCAGCACAAAAGCAGGCAGAAGTAGCAAACGTTTCTTGTTATCGTGTTTATGATGCGGACATGCCTGAGTTTAATCTTGCAGTGGATGTCTATGAAGGGCAGCTTCATGTGCAGGAATATGCACCACCAAAAACTATCGAGGCAGAAAAGGCAGAAGCACGCTTTAAGCTTGCCCTGATCGCGATTCGCCATGTGTTTGGCTTGCACCGCGAGCAGGTTTTTATAAAAGTTCGTTCGCGCCAGAAAGGCAATCAGCAATATGAAAAGCAGGGGAGCAAAGGCAAGTTTGTTGAGGTAAGAGAAGGGCAAGCATGGCTATTGGTCAACTTCACTGACTATCTGGACACCGGACTTTTTTTGGATCATCGTCCCTTGCGCTTGCGCATGGCAGAAGAATCCAAAGGTAAGCATTTTCTCAACCTATTTGCTTATACCGGTGTCGCCAGCGTTCACGCTGCTCTGGCGGGGGCGGCCAGTACGGTGACGCTAGACTTGTCGCCAACCTATTTGGCATGGGCAGAGCGCAACTTTGCCCTTAACGGCATTCCTCCCGAAAATCACTATTTTGAGCAGGCAGACAGTATTCAGTGGCTGCGAGACTGTCAGGAAAAATTTGATCTTATTTTTCTGGACCCGCCAACGTTCTCCAACTCCAAGCGTACCCCAGGTGTGTTTGATGTTCAGGAGGATCATGTGGAGTTGGTCGAGTTGTGCATGCGCCGCTTAAACGCTGGTGGTGTACTGTATTTTTCTAATAACTTCCGTAAGTTCAAGCTGGATGAGCAGGCGCTCCAGCGCTTTCGAATCGAAGATATTTCAGCAGACACCATTGGTTTTGATTTCGCCCGAAATCCTGGTATCCATCGCTGCTGGCGTATTACCGCCTAAGTGGAGAAGGGCAGATGACAACAGCTGCTGCGATTACGGCTACTCAACTTGTACCCAAAGGTAGCTCGAACGTCATTCTTTTGGGCACACAAGGCTGTCATCTCTGCGATACCGCAGAAGGCTTGCTCCAACGGGTATCAGCAGCCCGCTCTTTGCACTGGGAGTACCGTGATATCGCCCTCGATGATGAGCTGGTGAATCGCTATGGGGAGCGTATTCCAGTCCTGCTCTTATCCGATGGACGAGAGCTCAGTTGGCCTTTTTCCCTGCTGGATATTCTTACCCTAGCCAAATAATGGCCTCACCAGATTTAGCAATGCGATTGTCAACAATATTGTCGACAATCGCATTGACCTGCCCATGACCGGGGAGTATTGTCGATTCCTGCCTTAAATTGTCGACAATCTAGTTATGGCCAACACCTCCACCCGAGCGTATTCCAACTCCGAAGCCAGTAATGGCGCGGAAGCCCTGACGCTGGCCGATAGGGTGTTTACCGACATACAGAACGCTATCGTAAAGGGCGAATTGGCACCGGGCACCAAGATGTCTGAGGCTGAGTTGGCTGCTCGATATGGCGTGTCACGCGGCCCTCTGCGTGAGGCTCTGCGTCGTTTGGAAGGGCGTAAGCTTCTTACCCGCATCCCCCATGTCGGTGTTCGTGTCGTTTCCCTGTCTTTTGAAGAGCTCATCCAGATCTATCATGTGCGAGAAGCCATGGAAGGAATGGCGGCGCGTTTGGCTGCTTTGTATATGCCGGCCGAGGAAGTGCAGGGGCTTAAAGATCTGCTTGCACAGCATGAAAAACAGGCCGAACTGCAAGAAGGCCGTGCCTATTTTCAGGATGAAGGCGACTTCGATTTTCATTACCGCATCGTCCAAGGCAGCCGCAATGAGGTGCTCAGTCAGATGTTGTGTGGCGAGCTATACCATCGCGTACGCCTGTATCGCTATCAGTTCTCAGTGACCGAAGGGCGCCCTCAGAAAGCATTTGGCGAACATCATCGCATTATCGAGGCGATTGAAGCCCGGGATGCGGAAATGGCCGAAATTTTAATGCGCCGCCATATCAGTTCGGCCCGCGCCAATATTGAACATCATTTTCGTGAACGGTCTGGCCCACAAGGCCAACCATTAATGCCGGTTCGCACAGTGGGCGAGCCGGGTTTAACCGAGGAGTAAGACATGACACAAACGCTTTCTGCAGGCGCACGCTTTCGCAAGGCTATTGCCGAAGAAAAGCCCTTGCAGGTGATGGGTACGGTCAACGCCTATGCCGCCATGATGGCGACCCAGGTAGGCTATCGCGCCATTTATCTTTCGGGCGCGGGCGTGGCCAACTACTCCTACGGCTTGCCTGATCTTGGCATTACGTCGCTGGAAGATGTGCTGACTGATGTGCGCCGTATCACGGCCATGGTGGATACACCATTATTGGTGGATATCGATACCGGTTGGGGCGGAGCGTTCAATATTGCCCGCACCATCAAGGAAATGATCAAGGCAGGTGCCGCTGCAGTTCATATCGAAGATCAGGTTGCACAGAAGCGGTGTGGTCATCGCCCTAACAAAGAAGTCGTTAGCAGTGATGAAATGGTGGACCGCGTGAAGGCCGCCGTAGATGCCAAGACCGACAACGAGTTTGTTGTGATGGCGCGTACCGACTCACTGCAAAAAGAAGGCTTAAATGGAGTGATCGACCGCATCAGTGCTTATGTAGAGGCCGGTGCCGATGCCATTTTTGCAGAAGCCATGACCGACATCACCATGTACCGCAAGGTTTGTGATGCCGTAAACGTACCCGTATTAGCGAACATTACCGAGTTTGGCGATACCCCGTATTACACCACTAAAGAATTGGGTGAGCAGGGCATTTCCATGGTGCTTTATCCACTGTCGGCAACCCGTGCTATGCAAAAAGCAGCACTGGCAGTGTACGAAGCTGTGCGTCGCGAAGGCACTCAAGTCAATGTACTCGACACAATGCAACAGCGCAAAGAGCTGTATGAGTTTTTGAACTATCACAGCTACGAAGACAAGATCGACCAGCTTTTTGCCGCCAAAAAATAAATGGCGTAATGATTTTTTTGCCTCAACAAAGCGCTATGGCGCTATTACTTGATCGCAGTATCCGTTATGGAGAGAAAGCATGAGTACAACTGAAACCACCGCCACGCCCGGCTTCAAGCCTAAGAAATCCGTTGCCTTGTCTGGCACCACGGCAGGCAACACCGCCTTGTGCACAGTGGGACGCACCGGTAACGATCTGGCCTATCGTGGCTATGACATTTTGGATTTGGCCACCACCAGTGAGTTTGAAGAAATTGCTTATCTGTTGGTGCATGGAAAATTGCCCACAATCGCCGAACTGGCCTTTTACAAGACCAAGCTCAAAAGTCTACGTGGTTTGCCGGCTGCCGTAAAAGTAGCGCTGGAACAGTTACCTCCCTCCGCACATCCAATGGATGTAATGCGCACAGGCGTGTCCGTGTTGGGTTGCGTAAAGCCAGAGAAAGATGATCATAATCATCCGGGTGCGCGTGATATCGCCGACAAGCTCATGGCGTGCCTTGGCTCCATGCTCCTGTATTGGTATCACTTTGCCTATAACGGCAAGCGCATTACGGTGGAAACGGATGATGATTCTATCGGCGGCCATTTCCTGCACCTGCTGCATGGCGAAGCGCCACGCGAAAGCTGGGTGCGTGCCATGCACACCTCGCTGATTCTTTATGCTGAGCACGAGTTCAATGCATCAACCTTTACTTCGCGCGTCGTCGCCGGTACCGGCTCGGACATGTACTCCGCTATTTGCGGGGGCATCGGTGCCTTGCGTGGCCCTAAGCACGGTGGAGCCAACGAAGTCGCGTTTGAAATCCAAAAGCGTTACGACAATCCGGATGAGGCAGAAGCCGATATCCGTGAACGTGTAGGCCGTAAGGAAGTCGTGATTGGTTTTGGCCATCCGGTGTACACCGTATCTGATCCACGCAATGTCGTGATCAAGAAGGTGGCAAAGGATCTCTCTGCCGAACAGAGCAATATGAAGATGTACGATATTGCTGAACGTCTTGAAAGCGTCATGCTGGAAATCAAGAAGATGTTCCCCAATCTCGATTGGTTCTCTGCGGTCAGCTACCACATGATGGGCGTTCCTACCGACATGTTCACGCCGCTGTTTGTGATTGCACGCACCTCAGGTTGGTCGGCTCACGTTATCGAGCAGCGCATTGATGGCAAGATTATTCGCCCCAGTGCCAACTACACGGGCCCTGAAGATCAAAAGTTCCTGCCGATCAAGAACCGCAAGTAATCGCCGCCGTATCAGTCATAAAATCCTCCTCTTTAATGGGGAGGATTCCTTCACGGGATAACCAAAAATGAACAGTCAATTTCGTAAGAACCTGCCCGGCACCACACTCGATTATTT
>ERZ724508.533-NODE-533-length-26680-cov-6.775775_pt1 | contig 26680 bp, 24 predicted proteins | sample MGYA00376041_ERZ724508 | MGnify/ENA primary metagenome ERZ724508 (study PRJEB28724, sample SAMN07190887) | wastewater metagenome | isolation source: effluent of sewage treatment plant in Hong Hong | place: USA: Christiansburg, Virginia | collected 2016-03-01 ...
GAGTAAAAAGTAACATTGTATTCTTTGCCATCAGCGGCAGTTGTAAAGTAATTCTTTACAACTGAATTTTCACTTAACTCTTTGTCTTCCAATATACTTGCTATGTGCTGTCCTATATTTTGCTTAGAGGTGTCAAAAAGTTCAGCAAGTTGGTTTTGGTTCATCCAAACGGTACCGTCTTTGGTTAAAAGTGAAACAGATGTTTTACCGTCCTGGGTATTGTATATGATGATGTCAGAACTATGATTTTTTTGATTCATTTGATTGCTGTGATTTGAATTTTTTATTGGTTAGCCTCTTAAAATTTAAACTTGTTTCTCCAAAATTTATCAATAAACCAATTTCTAAATTATATGCTTCCAAATAGTTGATAGCTTGTGCAAAATGAACATCTTCTAACTTTATGATTGCTTTAAGTTCTACAGAAATTAAACCTTCCACTAAAAAATCTACTCTTCTAGTACCTATTTGTTGTTCTCTATAAAATATGGGCATTTCAAATTCTCTGCTAAACAAAATACCTTCCAACTGCATTTCAATGGCTAATGCTCTTTGATAAATTACTTCCTGAAAACCATTGCCCAATGTGCTGTGAACTTTCATTGCACAGCCAATTATTTTAGAAGTTAGTTCGGAATATTTGTATTGTTCGTTAATCATAGCAATCATTTAATCAAAAAAATCATAGTTCTGACAATTAAAAAGGTGTTTCAATTCCCAGCTCCTTGCAAAATGCTGTTAATACAGCATCTGTATTTTTCATTTCTTTTTCCAAAGCTTTCAGTTGGTTGGCAATGGCATTAATGTCAATGCTTTCTTCTGCTTCAAACGTATCTACATATCTGGGAATATTTAGGTTGTAGTCGTTTTCTGCAATGGTTTGTAGGGCAATTTTCTTGCTGTACTTTTCTAAGTTGGTTCTGTTTCGGTAGGTTGTAACTATTTTATCAATGTGCACATCTCTTAAAATATTCTGCGTTTTCACTTTATCAAAATCGTTGCTGGCATCAATAAATAAAACATCATTGGGTTGTTCTCTGCATTTTTTGAAAACCATTATGCAAGTAGGAATACTTGTACCATAAAAAATATTGGCAGGCAATCCAATCACTGCATCTAAATAATTTCTGTCTTCAATTAAGTATTTACGAATGTGTTGTTCTGCACCGCTTCTAAACAAAGCACCGTGAGGCAATACAATTGCCATTGTACCATTTTCTGCCAAATGATGAATCATGTGTTGCACAAAAGCATAATCGGCTTTACTGCTTGGTGCTAATTTTCCATATTGAGAAAAGCGGTCATCACTTGTAAATAATGGGTTTGCACTCCATTCAGCCGAAAATGGCGGATTGGCTACAATGGCTTCAAATTGTTGTCCAGTGTGTTGCGGATGTTCTAAAGTGTCTTCTTGTTTAATGTTGAATTTACGGTAATGCACACCGTGCAAAATCATATTCATTCGGGCAAGGTTGTAAGTGGTGCGGTTCATTTCCTGTCCGTAAAAGTTGCTTACTTCTTTTACTTCCTTTGCCACACGAAGCAACAACGACCCCGAACCACAAGTTGGGTCGTAAACCGATTTGAGTTTGCTTTTTCCTGTGGTTACAATTTTCGCCAACACTTTACTTACTTCCTGCGGTGTATAAAATTCACCTGCTTTTTTTCCTGCACCACTGGCAAACTGTCCAATGAGATATTCATAAGCATCGCCCAAAACATCTAATTCGGTTTGCTCCAGTTTAAAATCAATTTTGTCAAGGTGCGATAGCACCTTTGCAATAATTTCATTTCTTGTTTCGGGAGTTTTACCAAGTTTAGTGCTGTTCAAATCCATATCCTCAAACAAGTGGTCAAAATCCTCTTCGCTTTCCGTTCCCATTGTCGAAAGCTGAATATTGTTCAGGATTTTTTGCAGGTCTTCAAGTATGAAATTAGTTGAGTCTTCTACATCACTGTTGCCACGTTTGGCGACTTCACTAAACAGTTCAGAAGGTTTTAAGAAGTAACCCAATTTCTCCAAAGATTCCTCTTTGATGGCTTCAATGTATTCTTTGCCTTGTTTGGTATTTTCCTTAATTTCTTTGTATTTAATCTTGTCGGCTTTTAAAATGGTGTTTGCATAAATTTCCATTTTCTCGGCAAGGTATTTATAGAAAATAAAGCCCAAAATATAATCACGGAACTCGTCCGCATTCATTTTACCCCTAAGGGTATTGGCTATATTCCAAAGTTGTTGTTCAAGTTGTTTCTTTTGGTCTTCACTCATTTAAAAAAGTTTGTAGTTATTCAACAACATTTTATTTATACCTATAATTTTATTTGAAAAGCAATAAAAAAATTATTGCAATTGGCCTTTTTAATATGCCAACAATTTTTCGATATACTCACCCAATTTATTTTTAGCCATATAGTTTTTTTCTAAGTCCATATTAAATGGTATGGGCGTATCAATGCTTGCACAACGCATTACTGGTGCATCTAAATAGGTAAAGCAATGTTCGGCAATCCATGCTGCAATTTCTCCACCAAAACCTCCTGTTAAACTGTCTTCGTGTACTATTAAAACTTTACCTGTTTTAATAACAGCTTGTTGTATAGCCGTATAATCTAAAGGTTGTAAACTTCTTAAATCTAATAATTCTACACTTACGTCAGGGTGGTGATGTACATATTCTAAACACCAATGTACAGCAGCACCATACGTAATAATGGTTAGGTGGTTACCTTCTTGTACAATATTTGCTTTTCCAATTTCTATAGTATATGCAGCTTCTGGCACTTGGCCTTGTACACTTCTGTACAACCCTTTGTGTTCAAAAAACATAACTGGATTTGGGTCTTCAATTGCTGCCATTAACAAGCCTTTTGCATCGTAAGGTGAGCTTGGATACACAACTTTTAACCCTGCAACTTTTGTAAACCAAGCTTCGTTGGTTTGGCTATGAAAAGGACCAGCACCTACACCACCACCACATGGCATACGAACAACAACGTCGGCATTTTGCCCCCAGCGATAATGTATTTTAGCTAAGTTGTTTACTATTTGATTGAACCCTACAGTTGCAAAATCGCTAAACTGCATTTCCATCATACTTTTAAAGCCAGCTAAACTTAAACCCAATGCTGTACCAACAATGGCACTTTCACACAACGGTGTATTTCTAACCCTGCTTTTTCCAAATGCCTGAACAAACCCTTCAGTAATTTTAAAGGCTCCGCCATACTCTGCAATATCTTGCCCCATCAATACCAAGTTTTCATTTTGCTGCATGGATTGAAACAATGCTTGTTGAATTGCATCTACAAAACGAATTTCTTTGGTTGTGCCTTGATCAATTACCCATAAGCCATTTTCATCTAATTTTTTGCTTAGCACCGATGGTTGCATTGTAGTTTTAGCAAAAACATCGTTCAGTTCTTCTTCTGTATTGGGTGTTAATGGAGTTGCTTTATACGCATCTTGCAAATCGGTTTCAATATATGTTTTGATTTCGTTTTTAATCGAATCAATAAGTGTTGTAGTTAATACATTTTCACCCAATAAATAATTTTCAAAATTTTGTACCGGATCTTTTTTAGCCCACTCTTCAAACAAATGTGTTGGAACATATTTTGTACCACTCGCTTCTTCATGACCTCTCATTCTAAAGGTCATACACTCTATTAAATAAGGTTTTTGTTCTTTTATACAATACTCCCGAATGCCTTTAATGGTATCGTAAACAGTTAAAATATTGTTGCCATCTATTTGCACCCCTTCAATGCCGTAACCTTTTGCTTTACTTACCAAGCTTTCGCATTTGTATTGCTCGTTGGTGGGTGTACTTAAGCCATAACCATTGTTTTCAATAATAAAAATTACTGGTAAATTCCAAACGGCTGCAACATTTAATGCTTCATGAAAATCGCCTTCACTTGTGCCACCATCACCTGTAAAAGCAACTGCTACTTTTTTTTCATTCTTCAATTTATGAGCCAATGCAACGCCATTGGCAATGGCCAACTGTGGCCCTAAATGAGAAATCATACCACAGATATGATGCTCTTTTGTTCCAAAATGAAAACTTCTTTCTCTGCCTTTGCTGTATCCCTCTTTATTGCCTTGCCATTGCATGAATAATTTAGCCAATGGCATTTGTCTTGTAGTGAAAACGCCCAAATTTCTGTGTAAAGGCATTACCCATTCGTCTTTATCTAAAGCCAATGTTGTACCAACACTTATAGCCTCTTGACCAATGCCACTAAACCATTTACTAATTTTACCCTGACGTAAGAGTACCAACATTTTTTCTTCTATCATTCTTGGCAATAGAAGGGCTTTATAAGTAGAAAGTAACTCTTGATTGGTTAAATTATTTCTATAGAAATACATGGCAATAAATTGTAGGTCGCTAAGATAATTTTTGTTGGGCAACTAAAATCAACTTTTGTTTTTGTTGTTGTAGAAATGGAAAAATTAGAAGATCTTTTGCCTCAATTTTTAAAATAGAAATGTTTAGCATTATCGCCAAAGGCGATAGAATATGCCTTTCGAAGCTATAAGCTTCGATGAGCAAAAAAAGGCAGTATAAAAAACTCAGTGAAACTTCTTTGCTCTGTTGCTCTGTGGTTAAGCATTAATTTTTCTCAATAATATCAGTTAAAAAAGCTTCTACAGCTCTTCTAATATTACTTGCAGCAGTTTGGTGACTATTGACCAACACAGAAAAAATAAGCTCTTTACCACTATTGGTTTTTATAAAGCCACTCAATGCTACATGATTGCTCAGTGTGCCAGTTTTTGCATAAATTTTTCCTACATAGTTTTTATAATATCCATTCAATGTTCCTGTATTTCCTGTAGGAAAAATGGCGGTTATTCTGTTCCAATTAATTTCTTGTTTCATTTTATTCAACACCCAAACAAAATCCATTGGCGATATTAAATTGTATCTACTTAAGCCACTACCATCTACCCAGCGTGGTTTATTGGGCATATTTGCAAAATCAGTTTTCATTAAACTGTCAATTGTTTTTGCATCATTTAACTCTCCAGATAATGCTTGTCCTACCATTAATAAACCTTGCTCAGCATAAAAATTATCGCTTCTGTGCATCATTGGTTTTAACATAGAATCGGTTGGTTGAGAATAACATTTTTTCCAGTTGGCTTGGCTTACGGTTTCTACATCTAAATAATTAATGGTGTTTAGTAGTGTATCTTCTAATAATGCAACAGACAATGCTTCAGAAGTAACAAATGGAATTTCTGTATTGCTAAATTTTCTTTTGCTATTTTTCAACAAAAAATTGTTGTTCTTAAAACTTCTGTCAATTGAAAAATTTCCTGTTTGTACATTGCCATAAAGGGTTAACGAATCTTTAAACAGCTTTGGAAAAACATTTATTTGATTTCCCTTTTTTGAAAAGTTTACAACATTACCATAAATAGGAGCAGCAGAACGTTCTGCCATATAATCTGCATCAAAATCGTTCCAAGCCCAACCATTGCCCCAACGTTCATCTTTCCAATTGGATTTTACAACTGTTACATTTTTATTTTTTTGAAAAAATTGCATTACAGGATGCAGTTTAAAATCTGAATGTAACAATGTTGGATCACCAGTAAATTGAACTGTATATTCTCCATCGTCTTCATTGTACAACAACCCAACTAAGCTGTCACCCAAATGTTTCATTGCTGCATAGCAAGTGAAAATTTTGGTATTGCTTGCGGGAATAAAATATTTTTCTGCTTGATAATTGTACAAATATGTATTGGTTGCTGGCTCGTACACTGCAATGCCAACATGAGCTGGAGCAAAAATTGCACTATCTAAAAATACTGGTTTTGTAGATTGATTTACTTGCGTTTGTTGAGCCACTTTACAAGAAGAAAGTAACAGAATAAACAATACACTAAAACAAATTATTGAGCTGTTTTTTTGAAGCAAACGATCGTTCATGTTTTAGTTGTTTAAATAAATTAAAGCTCAATTTAAAATTAAATTTATTGATTCTATTTAATACATGCTGAGTTAACTTCTTTCAACAGCCCTCATCCAACGTTCTGGAATATCGTTGCTTGCAGCAATAATATAATCGCATTGGCTACAAGCAATGTATTTACCTTCTGGCAATTGCATCCACCATCTACCCGTACGTTTACTTTGTAAAAAAGAAGTTTGTACATCGGCAAAAGCCAAATGAAATTCATTGAACTCATTGGTATTGTCAATTTCTGCTTCATGCTTGCTTTTAAAAATGCCATCCATAATATACCACATCATGTGGCTTGCTTGTTTTGCTGTAAGTTCACTTACGTCATCCTTTGGTAAATAACCATAAATACCAATACTGCTAATGTTGGTACTTAAACCAGCATATTGCATTAGGGTACAAGCTTCCTCTCCTGTAAATCCATTGGGTGTTAATTTATTTGAAGGGGCATGGGCATTTTGTATAGCTGCAATATCAAAACTTAGCATATTGGCATTGCGTAAAACGGGTTCCATTTCTTCTACATTTTCTTTTACTTTTCCAACCCTAAAACAATCGAAATGTAATTTATCAATGGTTTCTAACATGTGTGGATGCACCATATAACTTTGAAAACCAATATGACTGTAATGCTTAATATAATTAGGACTACCACAAAGCATTTCCATTAAAAAATTATCGTTGGCTAAAACGCTATCAATGTTTAAATCAATTCTTGCATCAACAACTGCAGCTTCAATAATTTTCCCTAAACTGCCATAAGCACCATATTGAGCTAAGGTTAAATCGTGGCTGCCACCAATAATTACAACTTTCTTTTTTCGTTCAAGCAATTCACTCACAACAGCTTTTAATGCAGCATAAGTATCTTGTAAAGTTGCTCCAACTTTTACGTTCCCAAAATCTACCACATTAACTTCTTTATGCCAATGGTATAAACTGTAATACTCTGCCCTTATTGCATTTGGAGAAAGTATGTGATTGTGATTGGCTCCCATTCCTCTTGTTTCTCCACAACCAATAATTACCATATCGGCATCGTCAATTGGTGGCAATTCTTCACCAAAATATTCTATATGCCTGCCAAGTTGTGTGTCTTTATAACCTTCATCGTTGGATAGTTCATCAATATTTATAGGTTCTAAAAAATCAATGATGGTGTCTAAACTCATGCTTAATTGTTTGTAACAAACCTACACAAAATATATTTTGGTGGGCAGTATGTTGAAAAACTAAGACAAGCTTGTGTGTTACCAACAATTCTGGGAAGTTCTTTAAAAATAGTTCCCTGTTTTTAAAAAAGAAAGGGCAACAAAAATTAAAGAGAAAAAGGTTTTATTTAAGGAATAATCGTTTTCAATTTCCCCCACAATTCATTATCAAAACTTGATACTGCCAATTGCAAATTTCCTGCAGATTCGCCCATTCGAATTACTACAATATTTTTAGAGGGAACAACATATACTTTTTGATCATTTTTTCCCAATGCTGCAAACATATCTGACGGTGCATTGGGTACTAAAAAACCATTAAATACATTTTGTAATGTAGGCAACATGTAACTAGGTTTTCCATTTAACCAAGTTAAATATCCATAAGATAAATTATAGGTATTGGATGTGTTGGTTTGTGCTGTAAAGTAGCTAGCATCTTTTACAACAGTTGTTGTATCCCACTTGCCGTTATTTAATAATAGCAAACCAAAACGTGCCATACTTCTTGCTGTGCTATAATACACGTTGTTGTATCCCGATGGAAGCCAAACTCCATTCATGCCAATTTTATTTCTTATTTTTTGTTGAAAATATATATTGTAATTAAGTGAAGTTGCATTTTCTACAACTTTATCTAGAATGGTATAAGGTGCATTGTGGTAAGCCCAACGTGTGCCAGCATCGTTTTTATATTGCAAACACGACGCAAGTGTACAATCATTATCAACAACACCATCATCTAATCCAGTTGTCATAGTTAATTGATGTTTAACAGTAATTAAATTTTCTTTTGCAATGGGTAAACTACTCCAACCTGTACCTAAGTATTGTGATGTTTTATTGTTAATATTCAAAAAACCTTCTTGTTGTGCAATGCCTACCAACATACCAGTAATGGTTTTACCTGCTGATGCCCAATACCAATTACTGTCAATAGTAAAACTGCCAAAATATTTTTCCAATACAATTTTTCCATCTTTTAGAATAATGAATGCTTTGGTATTTTTTAATTGTAAATAACTATACAAATTAGGTATTTCAGTTTCGTTCCAGCCGAGTGATGCAGCTGTAGTTGTTTCCCAAGTTGTACCAGCTATTGGAGGAAAATATATTGCTGAATTATTGGGAGCAGAGTTTATATCGGTTGATTTTTTACATGCTGAAAAAAGACAAATTGAACTTACTAAAACAATAAAAAGCTTTTTCATACAAATAGTTTGAAGTACGATATTAAATTATAGAATTGGTTTAATGCTAAAACTATTTTTTTTATTTCTGAAGATTTTTACGAAAGAAATTATTTCAATCTCCTTTTCTTTGCACATGGCAACAGAAAAAATTATCATAATCACCGCTCCATCGGGTGCTGGTAAAACTTCTATCACCCGTTATTTACTTGAAAAATACAACAATCTTTGTTTTTCAATTTCTGCTGCAACACGAAAACCTCGGGGTGAAGAAAAAGATGGAATAGATTATTATTTTATTTCTGTTGAATCCTTTCAAAAAAAGATTAATGAAAATAATTTTGCCGAATGGGAAATGGTTTACGAAGGCAAATATTATGGAACTTTAAAAAGTGAACTTGAACGAATTTGGAAAGCTGGTAAAACCCCGGTTTTAGATATAGATGTTAAGGGTGCTATTCATATACAACAACAATATCCCAACCAAACATTGTCGTTATTTATTCAACCACCAAGTGTAAGTATTTTAAAAGAGCGTTTAGAAAGTAGAGGTACAGAAACGCCAGAAAGTATAGCTACAAGAATTAATAAAGCTGCTTACGAAATTTCATTCAGTCAAATGTTTTCTTTGGTAATTGTAAACGATGATTTAACAACTGCATGTACAGAAGCAGAAACTGCTATTGTGCATTTTTTAAACCAATAGTGGTACTTTAATTTTTCTTTATCATTTCATTACTTAGCTTGCAAGCCATGTGGCAATTTGAACATATAGAATATTTATGGGGCTTGCTGTTGTTAATTCCCTTAGCAATATTGTTTATTGTTTTGCTTCGTTGGAAAAAAAGAGGATTGTCGAAATTGGGCAACGCTGGTTTTACTCATGGATTGGCTGCAAACCATTCTAACAAAAAATTTAAGCTTAAAATATTGCTCATTTTTGTTGCTATTGCTGCAAGTATTGTTGGTTTGGCCAATTTACGCAAACCCAATAATAACAACAACACTACAACAAATGGTATTGATGTAATGATTGCTTTAGATGTTAGCAAAAGCATGTTAAGTCAAGACGAAAAACCCACACGTTTAGACAAGGCCAAACAGTTTATTCATCAACTTTCGCAAGGTTTACAAAACAACAATATTGGTTTGGTAGTTTTTGCAGGGGAAGCATTTTTACAAATGCCATTAACCAACGACATTGCTGCTTCTAAAATATTTATTGGCAATGCAAGTACAGATTTGGTGGGTGTACAAGGCACTGCAATTGGCGATGCTTTATTGTTATGCAATGCCAGTTTAGATACCAAAACAAAGCAATCTAAAGCCGTTGTTTTAATTACCGATGGCGACGACCACGACAACAAAGCCATTGATGCTGCAAAGCAATTGGCAGAACAAGGTGCTGTTGTTTATACGGTTGGAGTTGGCTCGTTAAAGGGTGCTCCCATAATTGAAAATGGTACACAAGAATATAAGAGAGATAAAAATGGAGAAACCGTAATTACTAAATTAAATGAAAGTTTATTAAAAGATATTGCTACCCATACCAATGGCAATTATTATACTTTAGATAATGTAAGCACTGTTGCCAATAATGTGACTACAGCATTAAATAGTGTACAAAAAAAATCAATTAGCAATACTGGTGGAACAATTCAATTTAATAGTTGGTACATATATTTTGTTGCTCTTGCAATTCTGTTGCTTATGCTTGAACTTTTTATTTCTGAACGTAAAAAAACAATTGCTTGAAAATAGTTTTAACCATATTTATTTTTATTGTAAGTGTTGCTGCTGTAATGGCTCAAAAAGAAAATACTACCATTGTTGATGGCAATAAAGCTTATGAAAAAGGAGATTATGCAAGTGCCGAAAATTATTACACCTCTGCCATTACAATGAATGGAGAAAACGCTATTGCATTGTTAAACAAAGGCAACGCATTGCACAAACAGGGCAAGTTTACAGAAGCGGCTACTTTTTTTGATGCTGCAATATCTCTTGCCAACAACAATTTAATAAAAAGCAAAGCAGCTTACAATAAAGGCGTTGCAGAAGCAAAACAAAAAAATTGGAGCAATGCTGTAAGTGCATTTAAACAGGCTCTAAAACTTGCACCTACAGATGTTGATGCAAGAGAAAATTTACAAAAAGCAATGAATGAAATTAAAAAACAAAACGCCAATAAGCCACAACCCAATAAAAATAAACCCAACGAACAAAAGCCGAAGGATCAAAACAAAATGAGTAAAGAGCAAATGGAAAATGAACTTAATAAATTAAGAGATGAAGAAAAGCGTTTGCAAAAAGATTTACAAAAAAATAAACAACAATACAATCAAGAAAAAGATTGGTAATTATTGGCTGAAGTGTTATTGTTTTAACTCCACTCTTCTAATTCTTTTTTAGCATCATCTTTTGCAACTCTTGCAGAAATAATGATACTTATTTCATACAAAAACCAAAGTGGTAAAAACACAATCATTTGGCTCATCCAATCTGGACTTGGCGTTATAAATGCAGCTACTATTAAAATAACTACTATTGCATATTTACGGGTTTTTCTTAAAAAAGATGGAGTAACTAAACCTATTTTGGTAAGTATATATGCCAATACCGGCAATTCAAATGCTAAGCCACAACCTAAAATAATATTGGTAAGATTGTCTAAGTAATCGTTTAAAGTTGGCCTTGTTACCAATGTACCCAAATTCCCCAACTGAAAACCTGCTAAAAAATTAAATGTAAATGGGCCTAATAAAAAATAGCCAAAAGCACCTCCTGTAAAAAAGAAAAACGATACCCAAAAAATTACAAATTTGGTGTTTTTAATTTCTTTGTCTTTTAAAGCTGGTTTTAAAAAACGCCAAAATTCCCAAAAAATATAAGGAAACGCCAATATAAAACCACCCACAAAAGCCATACTAATACTGCTTAAAAACTGACCCCCAAATGTGGTTGTTTGCATATCTACTTTTACAGGTGGCATACAAAGTGCATTGCCCATGTGTAGCCAATGGCTAAAATCGCAGAGAGCTTTATAGGTAACAAAATTGGGGTTTATGGGACCAATAATAATATTATCGAACACCCAATTGCGATAAATAAAAATAACAGCAGCTCCAACTAATACCGCTACTACACTTCTAATAATATGTTTTCTTAACTCTTCTAAATGATCTATAAAACTCATTTCTGCTTTAGAATCATTTCCGCCTCTATTAAATATTCCTGCCATATTTTTTTCTTAGAAAGGAGCAAAGGTAATGGGTTGAAAAATAAAAGGCCGTTTTGTAAAAAACAGCCCTTGTTAATTTTTTATTGTAAGCAACTTACAAACCCAAAGATGGTAAGGTTACTGTAACAGTTGTACCAACATCTTCCGAACTTACAATTTTTAGTTCTCCGCTATTAAATTCTATTAATCGTTTTACAAGATATAAGCCAATGCCCAAGCCTTGTTGTTCTAATTTATTTCTATTCATTTGTTTAAATGGTGCTATTTGATCTAAACTTTCTAGTATAAATCCTTTGCCAATATCTCTCACTTCTATAATGTAAACATCGCCTTGTTTTTTGCCTGTAATATGCACCACTTGTTCTCTTTTAGAAAACTTTAATGCATTATCTGTAAGTTCTAAAACAATGCGTAACAAATACTCTGGGTTTATATTTAAATCTACAGCTTGCATGCTAAAGTTTAAATCGCCTGCACGATTGTAAATTTCTTTAGCCATTGTTTGCAATTCTGTTTCAATTCTATTGGGCCAGTTGCCTTGTGTTTTTCCATTGCTAAACATGGTAAGCAATTCTGTATATACTTCGGCACGTTTAATTTCCTCGAACAACATTAGGTTGGCCAATGAGTGATTTAGCCTTAAGCCAGATTTTAAAATTGAATATAAAAGCTCTTGTATTTGCTTGTCGTTAAAAGAATCTCTAGCGTTAATTAGTAAGTTTATTCCCCCAATAATGCCATGCAATGGTGTATTAAATTCATGATAATAAGTTGCAAAAACGGTGGTGTCTAATTCGTGTTTTACTTTGGCATATTCGCCAATAATTTTTTGCTGTTTTTTTAATCTTGTTTCAATGGCATTGATTAAATCTTTGGAGGTAAATGGTTTGGTTAAATAATCGTCTGCACCCAACTCCATTCCATGTCTTATGTCTTGTCTATCAATTTTTGCAGTTAAAAAAATAAATGGTACGTTTTGTACAATGCTGGTTTTGCGTATATATTCTAACACTTTAAAGCCATCCATTTTGGGCATCATTATATCGCATAAGATTAAACTTGGTCTAAAGTCTATTGCTTCTAAAATACCCTGTTTGCCATTGCTTGCACTGCGTACATAATAGCCCTTTGCCTCAAGCAGCTCTTGAATATTTTCTCTAATGTTATCCTCATCTTCAATTACAAGAATTTTGGTAAGTACGTCCATTGGGTTTTATTTATTTATGAAGTGAATGGTAATATAACGTTAACGGTGGTGCCTTTATTTAATTCGCTTTCTACAAAAATTTGACCATTGTGCTTTTCTATAAATTCTTTAACAATAGATAGTCCTAAACCTGTGCCTTCAATTTCTGTTGTATTGCCTGCTCTATAAAATGGCTGAAACAAATTTACCAAATCGTTTTCAGGAATTCCAATACCATTGTCTTTAATGGCAATTTTTACTTGTTCATAATCAAAAGTTATGTCCATAAAAATATTGCCTTCTTCGGAATATTTGTAAGCATTGCTCAAAATATTTTCTAATGCATGATCTAATAGTTTACTATCCAAATCTATATCTTGTACGTTGCCTGCTACATTTATAATAACTTGTCTGTTTGCGGGAAACCTATTGTTGTATTTACTTTCTACCAGTTGACTGCAAAACTCTACGAGGTTTCTTTTTTCAGGATTAAAAGGTGTTCGTCGGGCATCGGCTCTTCCCAATAATAATACATCATTCATTAAATCTTGTAACCTTACAACTTCATCTTGTATTTTGTGAAACTGTTTTTTAAACGGTTTTTGTTTTTCTTCTGGTAAGTTTTCTAAATAAATTTCCATTAACTCAACACCACTTTGAATTACTGTAAGAGGTGTACGAAATTGATGAGATGCGGTTGATACAAATTGTGATCTTAACTCATTTAATTCTCTTTCTTTTTGCAGTGCCAGTTCTAAATCTTTCATTAATTGTTCACGTTCTGTTACATCACGTGTACTACAAATAATAGATGTAGTTTCATTTTTAGAATCTATAATGGGTTTAAAGTAAGTTTCTACCCAATAATATTCTCCTTTTTTGGAAAGTACTCGATATCGCAATTGAGATTCTTTTTTATCGAACACTGCTTTTTCTAATACATCTTCTATAAAATTTGGAACATCGTCTGGATGAATTATATAAATAGACCCTTCGCCAATTAACTCTTCTGGCGTATAACCAATTACTTTTTCTGCAGATGGAGATGCATACAAAAACCGACCATCATTGTCTATAATAGAAATAAAATCGGTAATATTTTCAGATATAAAACGAAACTTTCTTTCGCTTTCAATTAAACTCTGTTCGGCATTTTCAATATGTGTGTAATCACTTTTTACAATGTACACTTTATCTGCTTCTCCATCTTCATCAACGGCCACTGTAATTTTTTCTAACAACATTTTTGTTTCGCCAATTGGTGTTGTAATTCTATAAAAAAACTCTCCTCTAGTTTTATTTTTAATTACCTCTTCCATTTGCTTAATTATACTTTGTGCATCTTCTATGTGTATAATTTCTTGCCAAAATAACCCTTGTTTCATAAAGGATTCTTTACTACAAGCAAAAAAACCTTCAATATTATCACTTACAAATTCGTACTTTTTTTCTTTTAAATTATAAATAGCATAAACATCGTCAATGTTGTTAATTAGGTGGGTTAATTGTTCTGTTACTTGAGTAATGTTTTTTTCGTATTCTAATCGTTCTCTAATATCTCTTAACACACACAACAAATATTTTTTATTTTTAAAAGAGAAGACAGAGGTTGAAAACTCAAAAGGAATTTCTTCGTTTTCACTTTTGGTTGAAAACATGATTTGTTGACTTCTAACGACTGTATCACTTTCACTAGCATGCTTCAACAAATCATGAAACTTGCGTCTTTTTTCTAGCGTCCATTTTGTATAATACTGACCAATCCACTCTTTGGGAGAGTAGCCTAAAATTTTAATAGCATCATTAACATTTTCAATTTGTCCTGTTTGTAAATCGATGGTTAAAATAATTTCTTTACTGCTGTTTAAAATTGTATTTAATTTCTCATTGCTTTCTTGCAGCATTTGAACCAAAAATTCATTTTGTTCTTTGTGTTTTTCTAGTTCAAAGGCAACTTGTTTGCTATCGTTAATATCGGCAGTTGTACCAACAATTATTGCAGGTTTTCCCTCGCCATCGCAAAGCAAGGTTTGTTTTGTTTCTACCCAAATATAATTGTCACTATTGGCATTCTTTATTCTATAAATTTGATCGTAGGTACTTTTGTGGGTTTGAAGTAAAAAATTATCAAATCCTTTAATTACTCTTTCTCTATCTTCTATATGTACGGTATCTAATAATTGTTTTTTATAATTTACATATATTGTTTGTTGATTGTAGGTACCAATTCGTGGAGCAAACCCCATAATACGCATGGTGTTTTTTTGTACGTCTAACTCCCAAATTAATTGATTAAGTGTTGCCAAAGTAGTTTCGTACACTTCGTTACGAGAGTACAAATTTTCTTGCAATTCTTTATTGCTAACTGTTGTACCAATTGCTTGTGTAAGTTGTGGTAGCAAAAATTGATTTGCTTCTAATTGATTGTGTTGACCTGCTACAAAAAACAAGCCCCAAATTTGACCATCACTTATAATTGGTTGCAAGTTTATTGCTTGTACATTTAGTTGTTGCAACCATTGTACACTATTGTTTTGAGGCTGCTCAATGCAATAACTAAACCTTTCATTTTGATGCGTTGAAAAATTCTCAACTAAACAATCTATTAAACTTATTGAGGTAATATTTGAAGTGGGTTGTTGTGCAAAGGCTTTTAATAAGTAGCTAGTTTGTGTAGTTTCTTTTATTTTAAAAATTGCACAAATTGTACTGTTGTTGTGTTGAATTATTTGCTGGCAAATATTTTCTAAAGCATGGTTTAGGGTGTTAATATTAATTAACTGCTCGTAACAAGCTGCCAATAGTGCACTATTGCTATTTTCTATTATTGGCTTGGCTTTCATTGAATTAGATAAATGGATTTTAAGGCTTTTTTATAGTAGTTTTAGTTTAACCGTTTCTATTCTTGTATCGCTTACACTCAATATATCAAACTGATAATTTCCAATTATAATGGTTTCTTTTTGTTTGGGAATTGTTTCGTATTTGTTAATGATGTAGCCAGATAGTGTTTCGGATTCTTCAACTTCAAAATCTAAATTATACTTTTCATTCAACATGTCTAATTCCAATCTTCCACTAAAAATAAATTCGTTTTCGGCCAATTGTTTTTCTACAAATTCATCGGTATCGTATTCATCTTCAATTTCACCAAAAATTTCTTCTAATACATCTTCCATTGTTACAATTCCACTTGTTCCACCAAACTCATCTACAACCCAAGCAATGCTTTTTCTTTCTTTAGTAAACTTACTAATTAAATCTGTTGCACTCATACTTTCTGGTATGGCTGGTATGGGCAATAAAATAGATTTTATATCGCTAGGTTTTTTAAATAAATCCAATTGATGAATATAGCCAACAATATTGTCAATGCTTTCGTTGTATACAACCAATTTGGTAAGTTGGGTTTGTATAAAATGTTGCTTTGCTTTTTCTATAGGTGTATTAATTTCTAGTGCTTCTATTTCTGTTCTTGGCACTAAACATTGGCGTACTTTAACAGTTGGTAAACCCAACGCATTTTCAAACAATTCTTTATTCAACTCTTCATTGTCATCGTCTTGTTCTTTCGTTTGCTGAAAAAAATGTTCTAAATCTACATGAGAAAAAGCTTCCTCTTTTTCATCCAATCTTAAATTAAATAAATACTTTAAAACCCATTGTGAAATATTTACAAAAAAGTTGGCTACCGGCTTAAAGAAACCATGAAAAAAGTTTGCAACCGGTGCAAAAAAATTCAACAATACATCGTTCTTCGCCCTAAAAATTGCCTTGGGCAAAAATTCTCCAAAAATGAGTACAATAGCAGTAGATGAAAAAGTATCTATCACCAATTTTAGGTATTCATTCTTAATATCAAAAGGATTCCAAAGAGAATTTTTTAATAATTGACTAAACAGCAAGCCATAAATAACTAAAAAAATATTCATGCCCACCAAACAGCTCCCTATAAACTTTGCTGGTTCTTCTAAAAATTGTGAAACAATAATTCCACTTCTAATTCCTTGTTTTTTCTTGAGTTCAATTCCCAATCTATTGGCACTTACAAAAGCAATTTCGTAACCAGCAAAAAAACCAATTAAAACAATGGTACTTACAATACCTATAATAGTAGACACATCTCCCATAGGTCGAATATAAAACAAAAGAATTATTTAAAAACATCTGTGCTAAACTATGCAATGCATAAACAATTTCTTTGTGATGTTTGTCATATTGTGAAGAACTAGAATTAAATACATTTGCACAGCAAAAAACACAATATGAATACCTCTATTGCAGATATTAGAAAAGATTATAAGTTGGCTTCTTTTGATGAAACCGATGCTGCCGCCAACCCCATCAATCAATTTACAAATTGGTGGAACGATGCTACAAAAAGTAATATTGATGAAGTAAATGCTATGACCTTAGCTACTGTTACTCCTAAAAATACACCTAGTGCTAGAATTGTATTATTAAAGGGTTACGATGAAAAAGGCTTTGTATTTTTTTCTAATTATTTAAGCGATAAGGGTAAAGAATTAAGCAATAATCCAACAGCTGCATTGGTGTTTTTTTGGAAAGAACTTGAACGACAAGTACGAATTGAAGGTGTGGTTGAAAAAGTGAGTGAGCAAGAAAGTGATGAATATTTTAATAGCCGCCCAGCAAGTAGTAGGATTGGTGCCTGGGCATCACATCAAAGTGCAATTATTGAGTATAGACAAGTAATTGAGCAAAATGTAGAAAAATATACAGAAGCATTTGGTGGTGATAATATTCCTAGACCAGATCATTGGGGTGGCTACAGAGTAATGCCAACTTTAATTGAATTTTGGCAAGGCAGAAGCAGCCGTTTACACGATAGAATTCAATACAGAAAAGTAGAGCAAGCTTGGATTAAAGAACGTTTGGCTCCATAAAAAATTAGTTTTTTACCATTGCCTTTTCTGTGCTTGTAACATCTAACAACATATAACGAGTCACGTCATTAATCAACATTTCATCTAAAATATCTACTAGGTTTTGATAAGTAGATTGTTCTGTTGGCTTAATTAAAACAATGGTTTCTTTTGTATTGCCAAATTGTTGCTTTACTTGTTGTTGTTTTTGCTGTATAATATTTCTAATACCTAAGTTTCCAAAATTTGTTGTTTGCATGTGTTGTACATCGTTACCAAAATAGTACAAAATTTTATTGTTGGCTGTTGGCAAAATTGTAAGCACTTTACTTTGTGCAATTGGTGTAAGGTTTTCAACGCCTTCGTCTTTGGGCAAATTCATTTTCATAACCGATGGTTTGCTTAACGATGTACTAAAAATGAAGAAAGTAATAAGCAGAAAACCCAAATCTACCATTGGGGTTAAATCTACCCTTGTATTGTGTGTTTTTCTTTTAAAGCTTCCTTTTTGTTGGGGTTGATTGGTTTGAAGGTCGGCCATAGCAGTTGTTTTTCTTTAGATGCCATTCGTTATTTTTTCCATACGATGTAAGGGTTTATGTTTTATTTCGTATTACCCAAAAAATGTTATGCAAAAAAAGTTTGTTCTTCTATGTTCTGTTTTGTTGATTTCAGTTTTAAGTTTTAGTCAGCAATCAAGTTTTGCTATTGGCGATGCCGCTCCAAACATTAGCAGTATTACACACAACGGAGATTTGTTTGATTTAAAAAAAGCAACCAAAAACGGGCCAGTTGTAATTTTATTTTACCGTGGCTATTGGTGTCCTTATTGTAACAAACAACTTAAAGCATTGAACGATTCTTTGTATTTGCTTACCGAGAAGAATGTTACAGTGGTAGCAATTACTCCAGAAAAAAACGAAAGCGTTGATAAAACAATCGAAAAAACAAAAGCAAGTTTTGCCATTATTAGCGATACTACAAACAGCATTGTAAAAACGTATGGCGTAAATTTTACTGTTGATGATAAAACACTTGAACGCTATAAAGGCTTTGGTGTTGATTTTGAAAAAGTAAATGGCAATACTGATAATGTTTTACCTGTACCTGCTGTTTATATTATTGATACAAAAGGAAACTTTAAGTATATATGGTTTAATAAAGATTATAGAAAACGACCAACTGTACAAGAGCTGTTAAATAATTTATAAAACAGCCGTATTTGAGCAAGGTCAACCTTTTGAATTGGGTGTTTTTGTTTTCGATAAACGAAAAAAGCCCCTCTATACAATTTGCTAAACAGCATACACCATAGCAAAGGGTTATTTTTGCATGGTTAAATTAAAGTATTATGATTAAAACAGGCAATCCAATTATTAGTATATACACAGAAATGACACCCAATCCGGAGACAATGAAATTTGTTGCAAACAAATTATTGTACCCTGGAAAGAGCATCGATTTTCAAGATGAAAGTACTGCAAGTCCATCCCCATTGGCCAAAGAGTTGTTTAGCTTTCCTTTTATAAAAAGTGTATTTATTGCCAGCAATTTTATTACACTTACAAAAACCGTTGATACAGATGATTGGCAAGATGTAATACCTACCATTAAACAGTTTTTAAAAGATTATTTAGAAAATGGTGGAGTTGTTGTTAATGAAGAAGAGGTAGCACAAATAAAACAAGAATCGAGCAACACAGTTAGTGCAGATGATGATGATATTGTGAAAAGAGTAAAAGAATTGTTAGAAAACTATGTTAAGCCTGCTGTAGAAATGGATGGTGGTGCAATACAATTTAAAAGCTATAACGATGGCATTGTAAACCTAGCTTTACAAGGTAGTTGTAGTGGCTGCCCAAGTAGTATGATTACTTTAAAGGCTGGAATTGAAGGCATGATGAAAAGAATGATACCAGAAGTAAAGGAAGTTGTTGCAGAAGCAGAATAAGAAAATTTTTTATATAAATAAAAAAGCCAATTACAGTTTGTAATTGGCTTTTTTATGTGTGCCAAAAAGCTAGAAAAAATTACAAAAACAATCTTACTTTTTAAAACCAATTCTATCTCTATTGTCCCATTTTGTTTGAGCTGCTTTTTCATCTAATAAATTTTCCATTGCATCATAAATTTCATTGAGCTGAATATCGTGGCCAGTTAATTTATCTTTTATCAATTGTATTTGTTGGGCAAAATCTATTTGCTGTAATGTTAGTTTTCTTATTTCTACAAAAGCCCTCATAATAGCAATGTTCATGTTAATGGCTTTGTCTGAGTTTAGCACACCACTAAGCATTGCAACACCTTGTTCTGTGAAGGCGTAAGGTAAATATTTAGCATGTTGACCCCTTCCTGTTTTTAAGGTCACAATTTGTGACCTTAAAGAATCACTCTTTTCAACTACTTCAATTTCAAAATTGATACTTTCAAATTCTTGTTTGGTAAGCTGAAACATAAAGTCTAGTGGAAAGCGTTTGAAATTACGTTTCACGGCTTGGTTCAATACTTTGGTTTCTACTTCATAAAGAAAGGCTAAGTCTCTATCTAACATTACCCTTTCGCCTCTTATTTCATAAATTCTGTTTTGTATGCTTTTAATTATTTGCATAATGAAAGTATTTTATACCTCATTTTAAACCAAATTATTCAATTTGCAAACTTTTGTACTACAAATATTTTAATACATATAAAAACCTTCTCCTGTTTTTCGGCCTAATTTTCCAGATTGAACTTTTTGTTGCTGAAGTATAGATGGTGTAAGCCTTTCGGGTTTTCCCAATGCTTCCCAAACAATATTGGCAACACCAAAATTGATATCCATTCCAATTAAATCCATCAGCTTAAATGGACCCATTTTAAAACCTGTTGCTTCCATAATTGCATCAACAGTTTCTATAGTTGCAAGATCTTGTTCAATTAATTTCATGGCTTCTAAATAATAATGCCTTGCCACACGATTAACAATAAAACCAGGAGCATCTTTACAAACAACAGGCTCTTTTTTCATTTGTTTGCATAGTGCTACAATGGTTTCAACGGTTGCAATGCTTGTTGAGTTTCCTTGTACCACTTCTACCAATTTCATGATAGTTGCAGGATTAAAAAAGTGCATTCCCACTATATTGGTTGCACTTTCTAAGCCTTCGGCAATTTCATTAATAGAAATAGAAGATGTGTTGGTTGCTAAAATGGTTTGTCCATTGTTTACTTTCCACAAATCATTAAACAAAGAAATTTTGGCTTCTTTTTTTTCAATTATGGCCTCAATACAAACATTGGCAATACAATCTTTAATGTTAGCGGTGAATTGTATTCTTCTAAAAATATAGACTTTTTCCTCGTTGGTTATTTTTTGTTTATCAACTAAAAACTGCAAGCTTTTTTCAATGCTGGCTTTACTTTTTTCAAGCATTGTTTCATTTATATCAAACTGAATGGTTGTAAAGCCTGCTTGTGCTGCAACTTGTGCAATGCCACTACCCATTGTTCCTGCACCACAAACACATATTGATTGTATACTACTCATGTGTGCAAGATAAATATTTTAATAAGACGCCAAACGTTGATGCAACAACAATAAAATTAAGTAAGCCTTACTTACATATTATCCACCAATAAATTACACAATTGTGTTTTAATACATTGGTTTGTTATTTTTACAACATGGCTAAAAAGAAAGTTGGACAACAATTGGATTTATTTGGAGCAATGTTTGCCGCAGAAGAACCTGCTTTAAATGCAATAGTTGAACAAGCAGCTATAGAAAAAACAATTGTTGAAGAAAAAGTTGAACCAACAGAAGTGTCCAACGATAACCCAGCTTTAACCAACAACAATATTGTTTTTGCAAATGACAATATTGGCGTTAAAATAAAACTGAAAACTACTGCTACCGAAAATATTGAACCTAAATTGGTATTGGCCCAAAAGCCTGTTGAAATTATTGACCCCATTGTTAAAAATAACAAATTGGTTAAGCCGTTAAAGCCATCATCTCACGATAATAAAATTTCAACTTCTCCCGAAATAAAAAGCAAACGTGGACGAAAAAGTTTTAAAGAAATGGATGATGAGGTTGGCTTGGTAAATGTGCCAGATGAAGAAATATTGAATAAAAAATTGTATTATCCAATTAGAGAAGTGGCTGCATTTTTTAATGTAAACACATCGTTAATTAGAGCATGGGAAACCGAGTTTGATATTTTAAAACCGAGAAAAAACAGAAAAGGCGATCGTTTGTTTAGAGTAGAAGATATTAAGAATTTACAAATCATTTATTTTTTATTACGCAACAGAAAGTTTTCTGTAGATGGAGCAAAAAAGTATTTGAAAGAAAATAAAAAGAAAGCCGATACTCAACAACAATTGGTTCAATCTTTAACAAAATTTAGATCTTTTTTATTGGAGTTGAAAGCTACCTTACCAGCTTAATTTTAAAAAATATGAAATATTTTGCCTGTTTATTTATTGTAGTTTTTTTAGCAAGTTCGTGCAATACATTGTATTTAAAACCATTGTTAAAGAATGATTATATTGTTACAAGAGATGAAGGCCACGAAGGAAATTCAAAAATTTTAACTGGCTCTATTCAACGTTCTACTCTAGAAAAAGATACAGCGTTTAAATGGTTTAACGACAATTACAAATATGCCAATCCAAATGCTGACGCAATAGCTGCTTTTGAAAAAAATAAAGACAAATTTACCATCATGGTTTTTGGAGGTACCTGGTGTCATGATACACAAAACTTGTTGCCTTTGTTTTACAAACTCATTGATAAAAGTGGCTTTCCGGAAAATCAAGTTTATTTAATTGGTGTAGATAGAGCCAAAACCACTTTTAAAAGTTTGCACAAAAAGTTTGCTATTTTAAACGTGCCCACATTTATTATCATTGATAAAAAGGGGAAAGAAGTTGGTAGAGTTGTTGAATATGGTAACACAGGGGCAATTGATAAAGAATTAGGACAAATTGTTGCCAAGATTCAATAATCTTGCAGCAAAATACTATTTTACAAAGTACAAATTTTTACATGGCCGAGTTTGATCAATACGCAAAAGATTATAGAGAGCTACACAACGAGAATTTAAAAATTACTGGTTTTAATAGTTTACACTTTGTAGATATTAAAGTAAACTGGTTGGCAGAATTTGAAAAAAATGAACCCTTGCGTTTATTGGATTTGGGTTGTGGCGATGGATACACTGCTGAATACATGTACAAAAAATTTCCTTTATGGCAGGTTGACGCAATAGAGGTTTCTCAAGAAAGTATTGATGTAGCCAAATTAAAACATGCACCCAATACCAAATTTCAGTGGTTTGATGGTAAAAATGTTCCTTTTGAAAGTGAAAGTTTTGATGCCATTTTTATTGCTTGTATTTTTCATCATGTACCATTAGATGAGCATGAAGCGTTAATGATTGAAGCAAAGCGTGTATTAAAAAAAGGTGGTAGATTGTATTTGTTTGAACACAATCCTTTTAACTTAGGTACTCAATATTTAGTAAAAACTTGTGTGTTTGATGGTACCGCACATTTGTTATCAGTTGCACACTTTACCAAACTATTTAAGCAAACTGGTTGGAAAATAAATTTTGTAAAATACCTCACTTTTTTTCCTGGTTGGAAATTTATTAGACCTCTATTGAAGTTAGAAAAACACTTATCATGGTTGCCTTTGGGTGGTCAATATTTTATTTCGGCTACCAAATAAATACACTGCTAAAAGCAGCATTAAAAACAAGTAACTCAATTTCATCCATAACCAATAATTGCCTTTATTGTATTGTAGATGTATATTGTTTACTCCTGCTTTTACCGGCAATTGCATAAAACAATTGTTCCATGTACGAATGGGCAAATTGTTTACTTCTTTCCATTTATAGTAATTGTTTTGTTGAAGTACAATATTTCCAGGTTTATTACAAAAAATACTTAGGTCGATATTGGTGTAATTAATGTTAGCCGAATGAATAACAACGCTATCAACATCTTCACTAAAAGCAAAAGCATGATTTCGTAAAATACGTTCGTTAGAAGTATCTTGAATAAACATTTTTTCGTAGCCACTAAAAATGGTATTGCTCATTAAAAATGTTGCTCCATTCATAATTTTTGAAGCATTGTGATTGGTCCATGGATTAAACATATAGAGCTTTCTGTTTAATGCTAGTGGATGCTTTAAATACTCATTGGGTTGTTGTTTGTAAAAACTAGTGGCGTAGTTGTTAAACACTTTGGGTGGTACATTACCAATGCCAGTTATTGCCATACCAATGCTATAATTCAGTAAAAGATCTACAACAACAATCCAACAAAACAACATTGGTTTTTTAAAAATTGTATTTGTCTTTAATAAAATAATTATTGCCAAAACAATTTGCACAACTGTATTTAAATAAAATACTTGCTTGTGTTTTGTTGTTTCAAAAACAGCATATTGATTGGTAAAATAAAATGTAACTACAATGCCTATCAACATTCCAATACAAATAATTTTTACAGTAATTGTTTGATGATTGGTTAATGTAAATTTTTGATGTTGTAAATAATAAACAATTGCTGCAATACACAATAGTATTAAAAAAACTCTTGCAGCAGCACTCCATTTAAAGCTACCCATTAATGGTAAATAGTTAAATGAAAAATTACCCAATGGTGTTAAAAATCCAAATAAAAATACAAATGTAAAAATGGCAATTGAGGTAAGTAAAATAATAAAGGGGGTTCTAATTTTTTTAAGTTTCCCCGCAAATAATACTACAGTAATTAAAGGCAGCACTCCAAAATAAATATCCCTGTTTGCACTATGGCAAAGCAAATCATAGGTTTTACTATAAACACTACTTGGAATAAATAAAGAGCTTAAAAATTGAGGATAAAAACAATCTCTAAAAGGCAGATCGGTTGCTAAATCTTTTCCTCTATTATAAAATGGCAAAAATTCTATATAAGCCATTAGTGCAGGCAAACTTAATAACAAGGCAATGCACAAACCCAATAACAAAAAGCCAATTTTTTTAAGTACAATATTTAGTTCCTTTTGTTGAATTGCTTTTATAAAAAAGAATAGAACAATGGCCATTAAACAATATGTTGTATAAACAATAAATGCAGGATAACCACAAACCAACATTAACCATGACGCAACACCTAGAGCTATAGATTTTTGATAAGTTGGTTTTTGTAAAATTGAAAAAAAGAAATACAATACCCAAGGAATAAAAGCTAAAGATGCCGTCCAATTAATAAAGTTGGCAATGCCACTTACAAATCCATTGCATATATAAATTGTAGCGGCAGTAAATAACAACAATTTGTTATTAGTAATTAAACTAAATAATTTATAAGCACCAATAGCTGCAAGCAAAATATATACAATATACTCTGTTAAAAATAGCGTATGGTTATATTTGAAAACATAACAAAAAGTAAATGCAATGGGGTTCCAAACTGCACCTTGCATATCGGCATATTGTGGAACTCCATTCATTAAATAAGGGTTCCAATATGGCAAACCTCCTTTGTGCAAAGCATCGCTCAAATACATACGAACGGGCATGTAATAAAAAGAATTGTCATCTTTTAAACATACCAATTGAAAAGTAAAAAACCAGTTTGCTACCAATACCAGCAGTAGTAAAAGCAAAAGCTGTTTAACAATGGTTAATTGGTTGTTTTTTAATACCATCATTTGTTATCGTTGTGCAATTTTATATCGGTACTACTAGCTGCAAGTTCAATTTGTAATGTTTGTAATAGTTTTAAAATTGCTACATTAATTTGTTCTCTATCGCTATTAAACTCTTCTATTGATTGTGTTGTGTTGGTAAAATAATCAACTATAAAAATATGAGCCGTTTTACCAGTTTCCATAAAAAAAACAATGCTGTTTTCAATGGCTTCGTAGTGAGTTAATATATACTTTAATGCTGGTGTTAGTTGTTCTATTTTTTCGACACTGGTGCTTAAACTAATTTCTAATTTAATTTCCACTTTACGCTGGGTTCGTAAAGAAATATTGTCTAAAATACTGTCTACCATTTGTTTATTTGGAACAGTAATATAGGTTTTAACATCAGTTCTAATTCTTGTACTTCTTAATCCAATTTTTTCTACCGTTCCTGTAAAGTTGTGCACTTTTACTAAATCTCCCGTTACAAAAGGTTTGTCGAAAAATATAATGAAGGACGCAATGAGGTTTTCTAAACTTTCTCTTGTAGATAAGGCAATTGCAGCACCAACAATGCTTAAGCCTGTAAGTAAATTGCCAATATTTCGATGAAATGAAAATCTGAGAACCAATAAAATTCCTATTAGTACCAAAATTACTTTGAAAAAATCTTTGAAAAAAACAATGAGCTGATTGTCAGTTACATCGTGTGTTGCACTGGCTTTTTCTTCTAGTATCAATGCAATAAAATCTATTACTCTTAAACACAACCAAATAAACACTGTAATTAATGTTCCATTTACAATACTATCAATGATAGATTTTGAAGTGGCTTTAAAGATGGTAAAATCTAATACTTCAGGAAAGTGCAGTTTATCAATTGCAACAAACGATGTAAATAAAACCAAGAAAGTATCCAATGGTTGCACCACCAAATTGCAAAAAGCTTGCTTGTGTAAATTTTTATTGGTTTTTGTTGCTGAGTTATATAATAAACCAGCTAAATATTTTGAGGCATATCTTTTAAACAAAACTGCTCCTACAATTATGCACAATACATATAAGTATAGTTGAAGTGTATTGTTAAAATATACTTGTTGCAAAAATTTATTCATCTTAAAAACTTAAATGTTTTGTTGTTTCTTCTATTGAATTACAAATATCTCTTGTTTCATTCAAAGAAAAATTATAGAATGTTTCATCAACCTTGTTTAAACTGCTTCGTATAGTTAATTTATACTAAAGTATATATTTGCAATTGTATTGTTGTGATATAATATCGCCTTTGTGTTTATGATAAAAAGAAAAA
>ERZ724508.534-NODE-534-length-26637-cov-5.295350_pt1 | contig 26637 bp, 24 predicted proteins | sample MGYA00376041_ERZ724508 | MGnify/ENA primary metagenome ERZ724508 (study PRJEB28724, sample SAMN07190887) | wastewater metagenome | isolation source: effluent of sewage treatment plant in Hong Hong | place: USA: Christiansburg, Virginia | collected 2016-03-01 ...
AAGATTGCTGCCTTCCATCGTCTGGACTCACGACTGGGCTTCACCTGGAAAAAAGTTCAGGCCGGCCTTACTGTCACCAACCTGACAGATGAAGATGACAGCTTCACCTATGGTGTTCGCTCAACCTTCACGCCGGGTCGTTATAACGCCTATACACTGCCGGGTAGCGAATACCGACTTGATGTAGGAATGAGCTTCTAAACACACAAGACTGAGGGATGACTCATCCCTCATCCCACTTTAATCGGGAGAGCAACATGGGTAACCGTCTTTCAAAAATTTATACCCGCACCGGCGATGATGGCAGCACCGGCCTTGGTGATGGCAGCCGCGTGGCAAAGAATCATTTGCGCGTGGAGGCTTATGGCACGGTGGATGAACTTAACGCCCAGATTGGTCTTCTGCGTGCAGAGCTATCCGCTGATCATGAGGCACAGGCTTTTCTGGAAACAGTTCAGCATGATTTATTCGACCTCGGGGGTGAGCTTTGTATTCCTGGCTACACCTTGCTAAAGCCGGAATGCGTCGCTGAAACCGAGACGGCCATTGATCAGATCAATGCCAACCTGCCTCCGCTCAAGGATTTTATTCTTCCTGGCGGCAGTAAGGCGGCAGCGGTTGCCCATGTCGCTCGCACGGTGTGTCGCCGAGCAGAACGTCGTGTCTATACCCTCAGCCAACAGGAGGAAGTAAACGAAGATGGCCTGAAATACCTTAATCGTATTTCCGACTATCTCTTTGTTCTGGCCCGTGTTCTGGCCCGTGAAAACGGTGGCAAGGAAGTCCTATGGCGGCAGCGTAATGCTCCGCGACATCCAGAAGCCTGAGCCGGCTCTCGAAAAAAAGCCCGCATTGAATGCGGGCTTTTTTGGGGCTTGGAAAAGTACTTACAACAATAACTGCCGGATATCCGCCAACACCTTAGACAACGCCGATGTGAAGCGAGCGGCATCAGCACCATCAATAACCCGATGATCATAAGACAGCGACAAGGGCAACATCAGGCGTGGCTGAAAATCTTTACCACTCCATACTGGCTTGATGGCCGAACGTGACACACCAAGAATGGCCACTTCTGGCCAGTTTACGATAGGCGTAAACGCCGTACCACCGATCCCACCCAATGACGAGATACTGAAACAAGCGCCCTGCATCTCTGCCGGAGTCAGCTTCTTATCGCGTGCCTTTGTCGAAAGCTCCCCCATCTCGCGCACAATCTCACGTACAGACTTGCTATCTACATTCCGAATCACTGGAACCACAAGACCATTTGGTGTGTCGACAGCGACGCCAATATGTACATATTTCTTGTACACCAACGTTTCGCCATCACTGTCGAGTGAGCTATTAAATTTCGGAAACTGCTTGAGCAGATGCGCACAGGCTTTTACCAGAAAAGCCAGAACAGTCAGGTTGAGTCCCTCCTTCTTCATGGCGTCTTTTTGGGCGACCCGAAAGGCTTCCAGCTCGGTGATATCTGCTTCATCAAATTGAGTGACATGTGGAATAGTCACCCAAGCTCGATGCAAGTTCTGCGCTGAGACTCGCTGAATTTTCGTGAGTGGCGAACGCTCAATCTCACCCCATTTACTAAAGTCGATCACGGGAAGCTTCGGCAATCCAGATCCACCGTTGGCTGCTCCCGCTTTCTCCAGCATCGCTTGCTTCACAAAGGCATGCACATCCTCCTTGAGAATGCGTTCCTTTGGGCCGCTACCGATTCTTAGCTTGCTGAGATCCACGCCCAATTCACGGGCCAAACGACGAACAGCTGGGCCTGCGTGTACGTTGGCCTTCTCTACTGACCGCAGCGATAGCTCCTGTGTAGCCGGTGACGGAATGGATACTGATGCTACTGGCGCCGCATCGACCCGTACTGGCGCCTGAGCAATAGGTGGTAGCTCTTTTGCATGGGTTACAGCCGGTGCCTGTACTGATACCTCCAGCAAGCCCACATGCTCCGAAACTTTATCCCCGAGCTTTACCAATACGCTCAGCACCGTACCCTCAACCGGACTCGGCACTTCCATACTGGCTTTGGCCGATTCCAGTACAATAATGGGCTGCTCTAAACGCAGCACATCACCCACTTTTACCAGCACCTCAATTACATCTGCATCGTCAGAGCCAATATCCGGCACCTTCACCAACTGAATTGTTTCTGATGCTGTGGGCGCTGTAGCTGTCGTAGCAAGTACTTCAGAAGCAGGAGCAGATGATGCCTCTGGTGCCAGCACCGAGCTTACTCGCTGTAATTCCTTCTGAATTTCGCGTACATCGGCGGATGAACCCGCCACCACATCATCCAGCTGCAGCAACAGATCGCCCAGCTTGACGCTATCGCCAATTTTCACTGCAATATTACGCACCACACCGCCCTGCGGAACGGGCACTTCCATGCTGGCCTTGTCAGATTCCAACACAACAATAGATTGCTCCGGCAACAGGTGATCGCCAGGCTTCACCAGAATTTCAATGACATCTGCGCTATCGCTGCCAATGTCTGGAACACGTATTTCGGTCACTTAATTCTCCATGTCCACGCCGGGTAAGCGTATTGACGTTTATTCCCTTCACACTTTTGGTGCGTAAGGTTTCTCAGGATTAATATCAAAGCGACGAATCGCATCCTCGACCACACTACGGCCGATTTCACCGTCATCTGCCAGTGCATTCAAAGCAGCAATCACAATGAAGTAACGGTCCACTTCAAAATGATGACGCAGCTTCTCACGGGAATCAGAACGGCCAAAACCATCCGTTCCCAGCGTATAATACGTACGCCCTGGCAGGAAAGCGCGAATCTGCTCAGAGTGAATTTTCATGTAATCACTTGCTGCTACCACAGGGCCGCGGGTGCCTCGTAACTGCTGCGTGACCCATGGCACTTGAGGCTCATCAAGTGGATGCAGCATATTCCAGCGCTGTGCTTCCATCGCCTCTTTGCGCAATTCGTTCATGCCGGTGGCGCTCCAGACATTGGCGCGAATACCAAACACTTCCTGCAGCAACTCTGCAGCAGCCTCTACCTCAAGCAAGATTGCTCCAGAGCCAATCAGCTGCACGATTTTTGCTGTAGAGGACGGGGCTTCCTTGAGCATATAGAGCCCACGAATAATGCCTTCCTCCGCACCGGCAGGCATTGCAGGATGCACATAGTTTTCATTCATCGTAGTGATGTAATAAAAAACGTTTTCCTTGTTCTTGTACATGCGACGTAAACCATCATGCACAATTACGGCTAATTCATAGCCGTACGTAGGATCATAGGAAACACAGTTTGGAATCGTGCTGGCCAAGACATGGGAATGGCCATCCGCATGCTGCAGGCCCTCACCGTTCAGCGTCGTTCGGCCCGCTGTTGCACCGATCAGAAAGCCACGTGCCTGACTGTCACCAGCAGCCCAAGCCAAGTCACCAATACGCTGAAATCCAAACATGGAATAAAACGCATAAAACGGAATCATTGGCTGGTTGTGCATGCTGTAGGCCGTACTCGCCGCAATCCACACGCTCATGGCACCCGCTTCATTAATGCCTTGTTCAAGGATCTGGCCCTTCACGTCCTCGCGGTAATACATTACCTGGCCTCTGTCTTCCGGCTCATAGAGCTGACCGACATTGGAGTAGATACCTAGCTGGCGGAACATGCCTTCCATACCAAAAGTACGCGCCTCATCCGGCACAATCGGCACTATGCGCTCACCCAGTCCCTTCACCTTAACAAGCGCACCCAGACAGCGCACAAAAGCCATGGTGGTAGAAATTGGCTTTACCGATCCTTCCAATAACTGGGCAAATACGCCCAGCTCCGGAATATCGAGGTTTGCAGCCTCTTTGCGGCGTGCGGGTAGGTAGCCGCCAAGTTTCGCCCGCTGCTCGTGCAGATACCGCATTTCTGGCGAGTCTTCCGGTGGGCGATAGAACGGTACGCGGGCTAGTTCTTCATCATTGAACGGCAAGCCGAAGGTATCGCGAAAGCTTTTTAGCGATTCGATATCGAGCTTCTTGATCTGGTGCGACTTGTTGACGGCCTCTCCCGTTCCCGTGCCATACCCCTTTACGGTCTTAGCTAAAATAACGGTTGGCTGGCCCTTATGATTCATCGCCTCATGATAGGCCGCGTACATCTTGTACGGATCATGGCCGCCGCGATTAAGGTTATAAATCTCCTCATCGGACATGTGCTCAACCATGGCTTTTAGTTCAGGATATTTCCCGAAAAACTTTTCTCGCGTGTAGGCACCACCGTGCATTTTATAGGCTTGGTACTCGCCATCCACACACTCTTCCATGCGCTGACGCAGAACTCCGTGCTCATCACGAGCAAGCAGTGGGTCCCACTTTCGGCCCCACACCACTTTAATGACATTCCAGCCTGCGCCACGGAAAACTGACTCCAGTTCCTGAATAATCTTGCCGTTGCCACGCACCGGGCCATCCAGCCGCTGGAGATTGCAATTAATCACAAAGACTAAGTTATCGAGCTTTTCACGGCCTGCCATTGAAATAGCACCGAGTGACTCAGGCTCATCCATCTCGCCATCACCCAAGAAAGCCCAGACTTTGCGATCTTCAACTTTTGACAGACCACGATTCATCAAGTACTTCATGAAATGCGCTTGGTAGATCGACATGATGGGGCCAAGACCCATGGAAACTGTTGGAAATTGCCAGTACTCCGGCTTCAACCACGGATGCGGATAAGAAGGCAGCCCCTTACCATCCACTTCACGACGAAAATTCTCGAGCTCATCCTCGCTGATACGGCCTTCAAGAAAAGAACGTGCGTAAATACCGGGTGAGGAATGTCCCTGGTAATAAATCAGGTCTCCACCAAAGGTATCGTTCTCGGCTCGGAAGAAATGATTGAAGCCAACGTCATATAACATGGCACTGGAGGCAAACGTAGCAATGTGACCGCCCAGATCATCGTCATTCATATTGGCGCGCATCACCATTGCCAACGCATTCCAACGAATCAGGGAGCGTAAACGGCGCTCCATAAAAGCATCACCAGGCAGCGGTGCTTCATCCTTTTCTACGATCGTATTGAGATACGGCGTATTCAGACGGGACAAATGCACGCCACGTAAGCGGGCCTTTTCGGTGAGCCTTTCCAGTAAAAACAGGGCGCGTTCGCCCCCTTCTCTTTCCACGACAGAGGCAAATGCTTCAAGCCATTCGCGAGTCTCTTCCGGATCCTGATCGTTATAGAAGCGTTCAAGTGACATTGGGGTTCCTTGTCTTTTATCGAGTCTGGTCGCCACGTTGTAAGTAGCGCCACATTAGTATGACTTATAGGTCATGGAATGATTATGTCGGCCTGAGCCTAGCCATGTCAAAGCTATACACTCCAGCTGCGCTCACTACTTCTGTGTAGCACTCGCGCGCCACGGCTGCAATTGTCGGCATAGCGGCTCTACGGCATCGAGCAGGACTGGCCCGGGGCGAGCAAGGCGTAGGTCATCCACTACCAGCAAGTGCTGATCTCGCACAGCACGCATCGAGGGAAACCGCGACCAGAATGCACGACTGGCCGCAGCATCATCTTTGCCAAAGAGAATGATGTGTGGATTTGCCTGCACTACAAACTCAGGCGCAACCAAAGGCGCGGCAATCTTGCCTGCAGGAAGGATATTGTCGGCGCCACACAGTGCCAGTGCCTGGCTGAGCAGATGTCCCCCGTGCAGCGAATAGAGTGGTTGCCGCCAGACTTGATAGAAATAACGAAGGCGCGGGCCTTTGTTGTACTGCTGCTTCATCAGCCGTAAACGCTCACGAAACGCCAACGCCTGCTGTTTACCTAATGCGGGCTGTCCGGCCAGTACACCCAGCTGTTCAAGCTGACGAGCCAGATCATCCAACCTCTGCGTCTTTAGAACGAACACACGAAAACCCAACCGCTCCAGACGAGTAATCCGTGTTACCGGCGTACCCTCCGCCCACACAATCACTATATCTGGACGAAGTGCCAGCAGCCGTTCTTCATTGACTGAAAAAGCATCCGCCACAACAGGCAGACCACTCAAGCTAACAGCGTGGGCACCTCGCGACTCGTGATCATCCACCACGCCGACGACTTGTGCACGAACGCCCAGCCCGATCAATATGTCCGTAACATGAGGAGCTAGTGAGACCAGTTTTAGCGGTGCGGAGGAAAACTCAAAACGACGACCGCTGTCATCCTGAACACTGATGCCAGCATGAGTCCAGCCGGCCAAAACAAGTGACAAAAAAAGTGACAAAACAGTAATGAAGAAGCGCATCAAAACCACAACAGAGTATGTAGCGCCAATAACACGACCCAAAGCACAAGAGTTCGTTGCAGCAGCCCTTGTGTTGCCAATAGCGCAAGAGAAAGTGTCGTCGCGACAGGTATGTCAACGCTAGTCCGTAGCAACACCGGCTGTGCATGGCCTGCCAATGTATCCAGAAACTCAACCGCGGGGACATCACGGTTCAGCAACTGTTCCTGCAAATACTGCCAGGTCGCGGTGAAGTCTCCCGCCAGTGCAAAACTGAGCGCCAGCACGCGCGCCACCGGCCACTCTGCAAAATGCAGCATCCGCTGTGCCAGCGACGAGGCCATGCCATCGTCCCCTTCTGCCATAAGCGTTAGCAGGTAATACACCAGCACCCCAACCGGGCCCAGTACTAAAAACCAGAATAACGGTGCAAAAAGCTCACGGAGTGCATCCTCAACCAGCTCTTGTCGGGCCGGCGCCAGCTCGCTTTCCGCCACCAGATCACTGGCCAGCAATCCCGACTGCCCCATGCTATCTGCAGGCCATTCGCGGTTCTGCCATATCGTCTGATAACGGCTCGATACCGAGGGCATACGTTGATCCAGTAAGACCTGCCCCAGCACCAGCACTCCAGCAATACCTGTGAGGACCGTCTGCCAAAGCCCCGCAGGTAAGGCCAAGAGAATGGCGAGCAACAAGGCCGGCAGCAGTACCGCCAAACCCAGCACCACCACGGGCGACCAGCCCTCACGGATACCTCGCTGCCGCCACATATCGCGCCAGCGTCGTATCAACTGGCCGATAGTGGCGGCCGGCTCAAGGAACAGGCCGCGATGCCGCAACCACAGCGCGATGATGACTACCAGCAAATTCATCCGTGGAACTCCTTAACCCCGCAGTGTTTGCAAATGCCCCCAGTCAAATGACAGACCGGGATCTGTCTTGCGCCCCGGTGCAATATCACTATGACCAGCCAGATGTCCCCGCGTTGCAGGGTAGGCCTGCTCTAGCACATCAAGTACAGATGCCAGAGCTTCATATTGCTGTTGAGTGTAAGGAATCTCGTCGGTTCCTTCGAGTTCTATTCCAATGGAAAAATCATTGCAGTTCTCCCTGCCCTCATAGCACGAGTTACCGGCATGCCAGGCTCGCCGATCAAATGGCACGTACTGCACCAACTCACCGGTACGACGCACCAAAAGATGGGCGGAGACAGTCAACCCTGCAATTTCAGCAAAATAGGGATGCAAATCAGGATTCAGCGTATTGGTGAACAAGGCATCAATGAATGGTCCACCAAACTCGCCGGGCGGAAGACTGATACCGTGCACCACCAGTAACGAAGCCGACACACCGGCCGGCCGTTCGTTCTGGTTGGGAGAAGGACAGTGACGGGCCACTGACAGCCAGTGATCCTGCGTAATATGCATGTGTCAGGCCGATCGGCTTTTCTGGTTCATCTCACGCAAGCTGCCAATAACGGATTCCAGCGCACGATCAATAAACTCGGCACCCTCGACCAGGCGCGCACGCCCGATACTCATGTCCATGGCCAGTTTGCTACCGGTCATCTCGCTCACCTTGATACCGCGGCGATTCGCAAAGATAAGTTTATCAATGGATCGAATTCGAGCCACAAGCTTGTGCCGATCCAATTGATCCGGCTCAATAAACTCTACCCAGCTGCCCACATTCAAATTGCTAACCAGCAGCACGTGCTTGTCGTCACTCGGCAGCTCAGACACCTCAATCTCTATAGAAGGCGTCTCAGGCATGACGACCGACTCCACCACCATCGCATCAGCTGTCGATACATCTTTGACATCTACCTGCCCTGGCGCGGATGCATTAGCGGTGCTGGAATCAAGCACACTCACCATATGGGTATCTTCACCCTTGAGCATGCCCATATGCACTTGCATTAGCTCACGCAGCATCGTTTCGGTCGCCAGCTGATCGTAATTCACGAGAGCCAAACCCTTTTTGATACTGTTCGCCAATTTGGGCGCCACATCCTTCAGCCGATTCTGCCACTCCGCCCCAGCCTGTGGCTGCACGCTCCAAATCAGCGCATCTACTACTTTAACAGATTGCTTCCACGCCTCAGATTCAGTGCCTTCTTTAAGGCAGTTCATATAAAGCACGTTACGCCAGGCATCCTGCAATAACTTCACCACCACCAAGGGCAGCTGACGACCAGTAACACGGCGATTTAGCGTCTGCTGAACCATGGCGCGCGCCAACTCAGCACGTGCCTTACCCTCTTCTGTTTCACGGGTACGTCTGTCGACGGTTTCTTCACGGCGTTGCTGATGCTCATAAAATTCCTCGAACTCATCCACTAGCTCATCAAAGAGCGATAACTCATCGATGAATTCATTAAGAATGCGAAATACTACCTCCTCAATTTTCGCATAGAGCGCATCACCACCAGGGTCACGGCTGCTCCAGCCAATACCGGCCTTTGCCAGTGCATTAAGTAAGCGGCGTGCTGAATGGGTTTCGGCATTAAAAAACGACTTATCAAGAATGGCGACCTTTAGCAGAGGAATCTGCAGGCGACCAATCAAAGCCTTCATCGCCGTTGGCAGATCATCATCATCCAGAATGAAATCGAACAGCATGGACACGAGGTTGATGACATCCTCATCAGCCTGCTTCACGGTTTCGACTGTTTCGTCATCAGAACGCAAGTTCTCACGAATCGAACCTCGAACCTCACCAACACTTGGTGACGACGCATCATCCTTCAGCGCAGCATTCGGCTGCAGCTCCTGAATACGGGACAACAATGCAACTAAGTCCTGCGTGGCCACCGTCTGAACGACAGCTGTCGGCGCAATATGAAGCGGCATCATTGGAACAGCTGCAACACTGCCACCCACCATCTCAGCGGACAACATACCGATACCACCGCCGCCAACATATTGGCCACCATGATATTGTGCGCCAGGTATCGCTTGCCCCATAGCGGGGCCGTGGCCCATCGACAACATCTCTTTCAGGTAAGAGAACATCTCCTGCATATCAGCAGATGCTCGTTCCTGCACACCCTTCTCATTCGCACCCGTATCGTCATGCGCGTCAGTTGCCTTGAGCGTCGACGACTTGGCTCGTGCTGGGGTGGGCGTATTAGCAAGCTTGAGATCGGGTAAAACGCCTGCATCAATCATTAGCCGGTTAGCTTCATCCAGTATCTCGCCCAATACAGACAAAACCTGAACCTGGAATACCTTCAGAATAAGGAGGCGCTCTTGCACTTGAATATCGGTCATGAGCAAGAGGCCATCTTTGAATGCGCCAACTACCGCACCCGGATCAAGCGGCAAATTGCGTTCCGTCATTTCTACTTTGGGTAATAAATTCGAAAAGCGTTTGCGCAACAGCCCAAGGGACGACGCACAATCAAGGCGAGACCTTGCCACTATGGTGTCGATGGATACCGTGACATCCATCTCCTCTTGATCCACCAAATTAAGGGTACTGTAATCGATCGTGTCTTGGCCTTCGTCAGTCTTGGTTAATCCTGCCTTCTGTAGCGCAGAAAAAGCCGCCAACATTGAAGACGCAAAACGGCCCTCAACGTCTGCACGCATCACCCGGACAACCGGAAGCGTATCCAAAACTCTCTGCTGCTCAGCCTCAGGTAGATTTTTGGCCAGATCAAACAAGGTAGATGACAGGCTGTCGAACATCGTCTTAAGAAGTCCGCTCAAGCGCTGTATACCATGCGTGCGAACTGCTTCAACTATGGCAGTCACTTGTGTAGGTGAGCGGCTAGCGCTTCCCTTGGTGACATTATTCGTCATAAAAACCCGCCTGATGACTTATTTTTCTACTTTGCGCCTAGGTTACCCAAGTTTCTGATGCGGGGGAAACTATGATCTACCTTTAACGCGAAGCAATGCCGTTTTTTTTACGGGGTTGTTGGCTTTATACTGCGACAACTGACGGAGCCTACATCATGATTACAGACGCACTGCTTCAAGACGCTATCGCCCGAAATGTGAGCGCCGCCTTAGATGAAGATATAGGTGATGGTGATATCACAGCAGGACTGATTCCTGAACAGGCACGCGCTAAAGCACGCATCATTACCCGTGAGCCAATGGTTCTGGCAGGTCGTCCCTGGGTGGAAGCCACTTGCAAAGCATTTGATCCAAACATCACCTTGCACTGGCCTGCGGTGGAAGGCGCCGATATTGCGCCAAACGGTATTGTTTTCGAGATGAGTGGCTCCTCTCGTGCGCTGCTCACCGTCGAACGCACGCTCCTTAATTTCCTGCAAACGCTGTCTGGTGTTGCTACAACCGTCCGCCGACTGACCCAGGAACTGGAAGGCACTCATACCCGACTGCTTGATACCCGCAAAACATTACCCGGCCTGCGCATTGCACAGAAATACGCCGTTGGTATTGGTGGCGGCCAGAATCATCGTCTGGGTCTTTTTGATGCATTTTTGATCAAGGAAAACCACATCATGGCCGCAGGCAGCATTGCCGCTGCCGTTGCTCAGGCACGTGCACTGGCGCCGGGCAAGCCGGTAGAAGTGGAAGTAGAAAATGCGACCCAGTTAGACGAGGCGCTATTAGCAGGCGTCGACATTATCATGCTCGACAACTTCTCCCTTGCCGACATGAAATCTGCGGTGATACACACCGCCGGTCGTGCACGTCTGGAGGCCTCCGGTGGCATTCAGGCCGGTAACTTGCGCGTTATTGCCGAGACCGGTGTTGATTACATCTCGATGGGCGCCGTGACCAAAGACGTCAAGGCTATCGATCTTTCAATGCGCTTTATTGATCCAGCCCACTAATTATTGCGCGTCCCACCGGCGAGGAGTTGGCAGTGGCAAGACTGGCAACTTCTCGCCGACCAACCTTAAATACCCTGCAAGTTTGGCGTTCGCATCAAACACCAAAACTGCGTTGCCATAACGCCCTACAAACATAGCAAAACGATAATCTGCCGGCGTAGCCGACTCTCGTCCCAAAGCCCACGCACGCCACTCATCCCTCATCTCATCCTCAACATAGCGTTCCACTCGATTCGACAAACTAAACGCCTCTGAATCAATGGATGAAACCGGAACGAATAAGGCGATTTGTTGGCCAGCAGGTATGCCCTGAGTGAACGCCAGCCCAATCATGCTCATCTCTTCTTCAGGTGAGGCAGGATGACGCTGATAGAAATACGATGGCAGTTCTGCCGACTTACTTCTCAAATCTGCCAGAGTGGCACCTTGCAAGGAAATGACCTCAGGCGTCAGGGTCATGAACTGACCCTCACTGTAAGCAATGGCCACCGGGCGCTGGCTCCAGACCATATACGCACCCCACGTCATGGCAGAAAACTGAATCAGCCCCACAATCAACATATCCGTCAGTAACTTCTGCCTGACTTTTCTGGGATGAAAAATAATAAAAGCGAGCAGTGGCCCCAGAAAAAAATCCACTGTCCAGACCAGTTTTAGCCCCTGAATGCCCCCATCCAGCCAGAACAAATAGTCTGGGTACATGACAAATCGAACCAACAAACCAAGGGCAACCGCAAATACGGTAAAGACCGCCAAGCTAGTCGCAAAGGCTTTTAGCTTGTACATCACCACTTCACGCGAAATCATGCGACAGCCTGTTCGTTAATTATGATTTTTTCTGAATGAATTCGATTTTGTAGCCGTCAGGATCTTCCACAAAGGCGATCACCGTGGTGCCATGCTTCATCGGGCCTGCTGGTCGCACCACCTTGCCACCACGCGCTTCTACCCGTGCACAAGCGGCGGCGGCATCGTCCACCTCAAGCGCAATATGCCCATAGGCGTTGCCCAGCTCGTAGGAACTCGTGTCCCAGTTATGCGTCAATTCCAGCACGGCCCCTTCAGACTCATCCTGATAACCAACAAATGCCAACGTAAAGCGTCCGTCTGGATAATCGCTGCGACGCAGGACACGCATATCAAGAACTTCCGTATAAAACCTAAGTGACCGGTCCAGATCACCAACACGCAGCATGCTATGCAAAATTCTCATCAGTCCTCACTTCCCTGCGCCAGCACTACTGTACTCGGCATCGGGCCTACATAAGCAAAACGGGGGAAAGATACACCTTCGACTAATACCGTCTCAAGGAACATCGACAAGGGGCGCACCCACCAATCGTAATTACCGTACAGCGTTTGGTATACCACCATAGGCTCTTCGGTTTCAGAGTGACGGGCCACACCGGCAACAGCATATTCGTTGCCCTTGTAATGACGATAACGCCCAGGCAGCAACATCAAATCGCTCATCAGGAGAAAAGATCCGTCAAACTGATGGGGCCAGAGCCATCGCGCCAGAAAATCTGCCCTTCATTCTCCATAAATTTTTCCAATGCCTGACGGATGAGACCAATTGCCAGATTCATGCATTGCAGTGAGTCCACGCCAGGCACCTTGGGCATACCAGGGTATAAACCAGCCAGCGCCACCTCACACTCCCAGCTTGTGCCATCTTCGTTCAACGGCAATGGAATGCCGATTTGCAAACGCACAATGCGCATCTCGCCAGTTTTCATACGGCAAATGATGAATCGTTCGGCTATCGCCTTCTCTATCTTGCTTTCCGGCACCTGTGTGCCATCAGTTGTGGTCATGATTCACTCGCAAATGTTTTTTCACAGAATATTTTTATACTAATAATTCTTTAACAAAATTTTCAAAAAAATAAAAAATCAGGCCTCTATTCCCTTCTGCCACAGCAACAGCATGCCGCGCCGACAGGCATCAACATCATCGGCAGGAGGCAATGGATTCGTTAACAGATGCATTGAAGCCCCTTCCAAGGCCCAGAGCAGTCCCATCAAGCGCCAATACTCCTGAGCAGGCAAGCCCAACCGTGAAAACTCGCGCTGCAGTACCACCACCACCTTATTCAACAACTGCTGACGATGAGGCGCCAGTGGCGAGGCGGCGCGCAAAGACTCCTCCAGCATAATGCCAACAATCTTGCCTACGCTAAACTGATAGTCAAAATAGATATGAACAAATGCATTAAGTAGTTCTTCACGTGAACTCGTTGTTTGCAGCTCGGCCTCAAAACGCGCCAGCATGACCTTGGAGGCCAACACATAGATGCTTTCCAGCACATCCAGCTTACTGGTGAAATACTTATAAAACGTACGACGTGAAATATTGGCTGCTTCCAGCAAATCCTGTACCGAGGTGTCTTCTAGACCCTGCTGGTTAAACATCGACATCGCGTGGATCAGGATCTGGGTCCGCGCAAACGAACGAGCGGCCCGTCCTTTACGAGGAGCGCCCTCCTCCTCGCTACCCAACTCCAGCACCAGCGCCACCAGACGACGCATGGTTTCTTCGTTTGGAGTAGTGCCGTTACTGGGTTGATTGATAGACATTAGAGCGACTCCATAACCTGCAGCGAGGCTAGCATACCCAACCGAGACCTCAACTGATCGGGTGTAGCCAAAATGCAAACGGGCCGCACATAGCGACCCGTTTACTCACAACAGAAGCAGACGTTACTTCAGCAACTTACGGCCATTATTGGCCGCAATGCGCATACGCAGAGCATTCAGTTTAATGAAGCCTTCGGCATCCTTCTGATCGTAGGCACCGCCGTCATCCTCAAACGTCGAGATACGGGTATCAAACAGTGAGCTATCCGACTTGCGACCGGTCACGATCACATTGCCCTTATACAGCTTCAAACGAACAATACCGTTCACGTTGTCCTGAGAGGCGTCGATCATGGTCTGCAACATCAAACGCTCAGGGCTCCACCAGTAGCCGTTGTAAATCAAGCTGGCGTACTTAGGCATCAACTCATCTTTAAGATGGGCCACTTCGCGATCCAGCGTAATGGATTCAATGGCGCGGTGCCCCTTCAACATGATAGTGCCGCCTGGGGTCTCGTAGCAGCCGCGTGACTTCATGCCCACATAGCGGTTTTCAACCAAATCGAGACGACCAATACCGTTTTCACCGCCCACTTTGTTCAAGTAGGTCAGCACAGTCGCCGGGCTCATACGCTCGCCATTGATGGCCACGATGTCGCCACGCTCATAGGTCAGCTCAAGGTAGGTTGCGGTGTCCGGGGCCTTTTCCGGACTCACAGTCCAGCGCCACATGTCTTCTTCGTGCTCTGTCCACGTATCTTCCAGCACGCCACCTTCATAGGAGATATGCAGCAGATTGGCATCCATAGAGTACGGGGACTTCTTGCCAGCCTTGTTGAAATCGATAGGAATATTGCGCTCTTTTGCATACGCCATCAGCGTTTCGCGGGAGGTCAGATCCCACTCGCGCCAAGGGGCAATTACCTTCACGCCCGGCTTCAGGGCGTAAGCACCCAACTCAAAGCGAACTTGATCATTGCCCTTGCCAGTAGCGCCGTGGGAAATGGCATCAGCACCCGTTTCATTGGCAATTTCGATCAAACGCTTGGCGATTAACGGGCGAGCAATAGAGGTGCCCAGCAGGTATTCACCTTCATAGACGGTATTGGCACGAAACATCGGGAACACGAAGTCACGCACAAACTCTTCACGCAGGTCCTCGATGTAGATTTCCTTCACGCCCATGGCCTCTGCCTTAGCGCGGGCTGGCTCTACTTCTTCACCCTGACCTAGGTCAGCCGTAAAGGTGACGATTTCACACTGATAATGATCCTGCAGCCACTTAACGATGACCGAGGTATCGAGACCACCGGAGTAGGCGAGCACGACTTTCTTGATGGCGGACATGGCGAATCCCAAAGCTAAGGAAGGGGAAAAGAATGGCGCGTATTCTACGCTATGCCCCCGCAGGGGCATAGGCGGAAAAGCCAAGATCAAATCAAACGCAGGGGAATGGGGTCAATTAAGCCGTCTGACTGCACACTTATGATGCAGTTGCGACCCGCCTCTTTAGCGGCATAGACGGCTTCATCTGCCTTGGCGAGCAACTCGGCGCTCCCCATCTCTCCCACCGGTACCATTGCCGCCACCCCCATGCTGACAGTGACATAATCGCTCACGTTAGAAGCCTGATGTGGGATATGTAACGCCTGAATAGACCGTGCCACCTGCAGGGCGACTTCCTTTGCCCCCTCCAGACTTGTGCCCGGCAAAAGCAGCACAAACTCTTCACCGCCGTAGCGGGCGGCAATATCACCCGCGCGACGCAGCACCATCTTCAGCCCCACCCCCACCAAGGACAGTGCTCGATCGCCCTCGACATGCCCATGGGTATCGTTAAAGGGCTTGAAGTGGTCCACATCTATAAAGATCAGGGCAACCGGCTTCCGATCACGGCGTCCACGCTCCCACTCTTGCAGGAGCATCTCGTTAAAGTGACGACGATTCGCCAGCCCCGTTAGGGCATCTTCACGGGAAAGGCGATTGAACTCTTGGGAAAGCTGGTCCAGCTTGTACTTCTCCAGTACCAGCAACTCCGCTTGCAGAAACATAGTGCGGTCACGACGCTCCAGCAAATACCCCAGCAAGATGCCAACCGCATTGGTCAGCCCCACATACTGGCTAAAATACCCCCAGTTGTACCAAAGATCGAAATGGCGGATCACCAGATAGGACAGTACCGCCGCACTCATACAGGCGACCATGGCGGGAACTAGACGCAATCCTCCGATCCCGTAAATGATGACAATGATCAGAATGACCACATAACTGGAGTACTGATTAAGAAAGGGATCAGCGAAAGCCGACGCACCAATGGTAATAATGGCAACAGATGAGATCGAAATCACGGCCACATAATGATGGTACCAGCGATCCAGCCGTGGCAGTCGTGGCAAGCCCAGCAAAATGGCAATGACTACTCCCTCAGAAAGGAATATCCATCGCCACACCGTGTCACTTTGTTCTTGATAGGGCGGCGCTGAAAAAACCTGCAACTGAGTCCACGTCACTAGCCCTAGGAAAATATAAAATCCGAGAACGAGCCACCACGAATAATTTAAGAGATCGATGGCCCTGCGTTGGATGTTGACGTGAAATCCGTGCTCCAGTGGCTCAGGAAAGCGAAGAAAGGGAGAATTCTGCTCAAGAAGACCCTGAATTTTCTGAATCTTGGTATCAAGAGTACTGCTATCTAGGGCTGTCATTCACCCGTTCCTTAATTGCATTACGCACCGCTTGCTTTGCGTGATGGATATCACACTTTAGCAGACCCGTCCTTAGTCGCGACAAGACTCTGCCCTTACATCTGCCAAGCGACAATCCTGTGCCGACCGACGGTGCCTGACCGTAACTACCAGTAGCAAAGTGCGTCACGCGTGCACTGATTGCCACATAAGGCTGGGGCAGACCCCACCGGCCTGATAAACTGGCAAAATAGCCACCTATGCTGCAGCGAGCCTGACACCCATGACCCTCTTGACGATTGCCCGCCCTGATGACTGGCATGTACACCTGCGTGACGGCGCCATGCTAACTGATACCGTCAGGGCCAGCGCCCGCTACTTTGGCCGTGCCATCGTTATGCCCAATCTGGTTCCGCCTGCTCGCACCACTGTTGAGGCTGGCGCTTACCGCGAGCGCATTCTGGCGGCTCGCCCAAAGGGCTCTCATTTTGAACCTTTGATGGTGCTCTACCTTACCGACAGCACGACTCCGGCCGACATCCAAACCGCCAAAGCCTCAGGCTTTATCCATGCGGTGAAGTTATACCCTGCCGGTGCCACCACTAACTCCGACTCCGGTGTCACTAGTATTGATAACGTGCAGGCGGTGCTGGAAAAAATGGCCGAAGTGGGCATGCCCTTGCTGATCCACGGTGAAGTCACGCAAGGCGATGTTGATATTTTTGATCGGGAAAAAGTCTTTCTCGATACGGTTCTGATCCCGCTGGTACGCCGTCTGCCACAGCTGAAAGTAGTGCTGGAACATATCACCACATCTGATGCCGCTGATTTCATCAAAGAAGCACCGGCCAATGTAGGCGCGACTATTACGGCCCATCACCTGCTGTTCAACCGCAACCACATGTTGGTTGGCGGCGTGCGTCCGCATTACTTCTGTCTGCCAATACTTAAGCGTCAGACGCATCAAGAAGCACTGATTGCTGCCGCTATTTCTGGCTCACCCAAGTTTTTTCTGGGAACAGATTCCGCCCCGCATGCCATCGAAGCCAAAGAAAATGCCTGTGGTTGTGCTGGCTCTTATACCGCTCATGCGGCGATCGAGTTGTATGCCGAGGTATTTGAGGCTGCCGGTGCATTGGACAAGCTGGAAGGCTTTGCCAGTTTTCATGGCCCCGACTTTTACGACCTGCCCCGCCACTCCGATACCATCACCTTAGTAAAAGAGTCTTGGGATGTGCCAGAAAGTTATCCCTTTGGCGATACGGTGGTAGTGCCTGTCCGTGCGGGCGCACAAATCAACTGGCGTGTGCAGTTATGAGTCAGCATTTGGTAAGGCCTCTGGCAGAACGATTTCGTGGCTTCTTTCCTGTCGTGGTTGATGTGGAAACCGGCGGCTTTAACTGTGCCACAGATGGCCTGTTAGAAATTGCCGCCGTCACGATTGCTCAAGACGAGAACGGGTTGCTATATCCGAACGAGAGCTTCCATTCTCATGTCGCCCCTTTTCCTGGTGCCAATCTGGAAAAAGCCGCGCTCGAGTTTACCGGCATTAATCCGTTTCACCCGCTGCGCCCGTCTGAAGAAGAAGGCGCAGCTCTACGTCGCATCTTTGATAGCATCAAAAAAGCGCAGAAAGCGGTGGGCTGTAAGCGCACTGTATTGGTCGGCCACAACGCGCATTTTGATCTGGGTTTTGTGAATGCGGCGATTGACCGCAATAATCTGAAAAACGTGTCACCGTTTCACCCGTTTTCCGTATTCGATACGGTCTCACTGGCTGGATTGGCTTACGGCCAAACGGTGCTGGCCCGCGCCTGTGCCGCGGCGGGAATTCCTTTCGATAGCCGCGAGGCACACTCTGCGCTGTACGACGCTAAGCGCACAGCAGATTTGTATTGCGCCATCGTCAATCAATGGTGGGACAAGATTGGCCCGCCCCCGGTGGATGAGAGCAGCGACGAGGCCTGAGTGTCGTCAGGTAATTAGCGTCGACGAAAGTAAAGCAGCAACCCTGATGCCGCCAGCAGGATGGCGGCAATACCCAGAATATCCACCACCCACACCCCCATCTTGCCGAACAGACGCCCGCTGTGCAGGTCCTGAACGACGCGCTCCCACGTGATGGTCTTAGCCAGTGCAGCAGCGTCGCCTGCAAGGGCATTACCTGCTGGGGCATAGCCTTGCCACTTCACATCAGGCCCGGCGGCGACAGTTTTAACGCTAAGATCCGACAAGTTAACGCCTAAGCTGGTATCGGCTGTTTTCAGCAGAATGGTGTCGCCTTGTTCGGAATAGGCTGAAAGCCCGGATGGTATGCCGCGCAAGCTATCGGCCTGATCAATCAATTGACCGTCAGGCGTCAGCAAAACCAAACGATCCGCACAGACCACCAGTACTTCCTCTCGGCGCGACATTACACCGACCAAGTGCGAGCAATCTGATACCCGCGATTCCCCCAGCCATAGCTGGCCATCTTTTGCGGCAAGCGGGCGACCCGCCAACGAGTGCGGTACCGCTGCCGAAGCCTCACCTGACTCAAGCCCGTAATACGCGCGCAGCCATGCGTTCTGCAGCGGCATCCGATCCAGACCAAGATCATTCGTATGGTTCAGCAGCAGGCCGGTCACTGAGATCAGCAGGAGAAAAATTGCCGCACCTGCCCCAATACGGCGGTGCCAGCGGAGAAAAGTAAAACGTAGAGAGGGTCTGGCCACGACATACGCCTTTGGAGTGGCAAAAAATTTCGCGGAGTCTATCAGTCGTTACGGATGACTTCACTGTGCAACACGAGTGCCAGCCGTGAGACTTTGGTAACGGCCCATACCGAGAGCGTTGCCCCCGTAATACCATCAACATGACCGTCCAAACGATCTCCGTCTTTCAGGCCCAGATTTTTATATTGCTTGGTGAAGAAAGGATAACGCACCTCGCCTCCGCGTGATTCGCGAAACGCCAGCACGTCAACGGACTCAATACGGCCATCTGCTACCACTACACCAATCGTGATGGGCCGTTCTTTGCCAATCTCGTCAATCACCCAGGCCGTGCGATCACCATCGCGCCAGTATTTTATACGCATACCGGCATACGGATGATCCAGCACTTTTGCTGCACGCGATTTCAGCTCAGGGGTCAGCCAGAGCATCTGTGGCGTTGGTGTCTTTCCCGCAAAGCTGTTCGCCAGAAAACCGTCTAACGACGCATCTGCCGCGCGCGAGGGCATGGCCAGCACTAGCAATATCAAGAAGATCAGGTGGCGCATCAAGTCTCTCCACTAATGCACAAGCCCCGGCAGATAGCCGAGGCTTGTGTTATTACTTGGCGCAATCAGAAGCTCAGGCCAACGCCCAGATTGAAGCCTTCTTTATCAGTACCGTTGGCAAGATTTTCATTCTGCACATCTGCTTTGAATACAACGCGATCCGTCAGCCAAAAATTCACACCTGCCACAACTTGTTCAACGCGAGTCTCACCTGTGCTGCCAACGCCATCCTTGTTATCCAGTTCGCTGTAACGGGCAAACACACCCAGCTTTGGCAGTATTTTGTAGGAAGGCTCCACATACCAGCCCCACTGCTTGCCCGCACCGTTGACCAGCCCTTCAACTTCCCACTGGGCATATACCGCACGCAGACCAAAATCTGCTTTGCTTAATGCCACATGGCCGACCAGCATATCGGCTTGGCCACACTTCTCTTGACCAAAGCATGTGGCTGTCGCATCACCCTGAGTGATGTCCTGCTGACGCTGATACGTCACCCCGGTATCCAACCCGGCAATACCGGTGTAACGCAGGCGAACGGTATAAGCATGATCTTCCGCATTTGCTTTAGCGGCTTTCTGACGCCCCGCACGAATATCCCCATTCACCGTGTTCAAGCCTGTAGTAACGGCCACATCGTATTTAATGCCCGGAGCCAACTCGCCTTGCCCCATGATTCCCCCCTCCCACCACACACCAGGAATCACGTTCTGCTCAACGATTGGGCGCTCAACACCGTAAAAGGTTTCAGGCTCATGGGTTTCGTTAAAGTAGCCCACTGGCAGCAGGAATAAACCTGATACGAAGTGATGGCTGCCAGCATAGCGCCAATCGATATAGGCCTGCTCCAACTCCACCTCACCCGGCTTACCTTGGCCCGACAGTGAATGTTCCAACTCAAACTCGGAGAAGAATTTTACGTCGTCATTAAAGTGGTGGCCGACATAAAGCACATAGCGGTGATAGTCGAGTGAGTCACCGTTGGGGTCTCCCTTTGGAGGGTTTTGCGCATCGTTACCTTTGCTATTCCTCAAATGGCTGAAATGCATTTCGCCATAACCACCCAGTGTTGTCTTAGTAAACCAGCCAGCACCCGCCGCACCGTCTTTGTCCTGACTCTCAACTTGAGCGGTGAGTGCCTCTATCTGCATCTGCTGAGCTTTCAGCTGAGCCGCAAGGGCTTCAAGTGACAGAGAGGCCTCATCGGCCAGGGCAACACAAGGTGCAAGGGCAAACACAGCGGCAGCGATACGGGAAAGCTTCATTACACGACAACCTCGGATGGTGGACAGGCAGGGATACCTGACTCCGTGGCTGTGGAATTTATACAAACTTTTTTCTTAATGCAAATCATTATCATTTGTAATTACTTAAAATATTGAATTACACTTACTTACGATAATCATTCTCATTACCGAACTAACCAAGCAAGGTTCCTTCCCATGGCGTGCCGCAAAGCCCTGTTCCTACTGCTTCCCGCTCTTCTCACTGGCTGTCTGGACGAAGCCAAAACAACGAATACAACCAACATCCCCCCTGCTGTCAGCATCAGTATGGTCAACCTTGGCCAATCCTTGTTTGAGGACATTAGCCTGTCCTCTGATGGCAATCAGGCTTGCGCCAGCTGTCATGACATAAACCACGCTTTTACCGACCCGGATAACAGCATCCCCGTGTCCGAAGGCTCTGTGACAGGTCTGTTCGGCACGCGTAACACCCCGACCATTGCCTATGCCCGCTTCACCCCTGCCTTGCATCAAGAACTTGATGAGGGTGAGTTGCTCTGGATGGGCGGGCTATTTCTTGATGGTCGCGAGGACTCGCTGGAAGACCAAGCGAAGCGCCCCTTCTTCAACCCGGTAGAAATGAACAACGCCGATGTTCCCAGCCTGATCAACCGCCTGCGCTCCAGCCCCAATGCCACCGCCTTTCTTGCTGTGTTCGGTTCGGACGCACTCGATCCGGGGAAAGAAGAGCAAGCACTGGATCAGATGACACAGGCCATTGCTGCCTTCGAGCGCACACCCCACTTTAGTCCTTTTACCTCACGTTTTGATCAGTACCTACGCGGCGAAACCACGCTTACCACGCAGGAGCTCGAAGGCATGGCGATGTTTGTGCGTGCCGATAAGGGCAACTGCGCTGCCTGTCATGTGATAACGCGTAGCGCTAACGGTGAGCCGCCTGTGTTTACTGATTTTAGTTACGACAACCTGGGCGTGCCGCGCAACACCGATACCCGCTTTTATACCGCTTCGTTTACTGACCCGGGATTGGCCGCCAATACCAACGTGAATGACCCGCTATTGAATGGGAAATTTCGTGTCCCAACGCTGCGTAACATCGAAAAAACCGCGCCCTATATGCACAACGGCGTCTTCACCGATCTGCGTACTATCGTCGAGTTTTATAACTCACGCGACACAGAGCCGCAGCGCTGGGGAGAAACGGAATACCCCGACACGATCAACCGCAGTGAACTGGGAAATCTCAAGCTCAGTGACCGTGAGATCGATGCCATCGTCGCCTTTATGAAAACGTTAACCGATCAAATCTAATTTTTGCACCCACTTATACCGACTTTGCCTAGCGCTCAGGAGAACACCATGTTCCGTCGTTCATTGCTTGCCCTTGCTTGCACCGCTGTTACTGCCCTTGCTACTACCGTTATCTCTACAAGTGCCATTGCCAATACAGATGGATTAGAAGAACTGCGCGCTGAATTGGCGCGTCAAAATACACTGATTACCAACCAGCAAAAGCAGTTAGAAGCGCTGGCCGGTACGGTTGAATCCACTCCTGCCGTTCAAGGCAGCAATGCCACCACTATTGGTTTTTACGGGGAAATGCACTTCAACAACCGTGACGACAATGATCCCATCGTTGGTAAGAACAACATTCACCTGCACAGATTTGTGATTTTTCTGGGCCATCAGTTCAGCGACAACTTGAGCTTTAAGGGCGAGCTGGAGTTTGAAGGTGCGCCAGACTCAACCAGCATTGAAACTGAAGTTGAGCAGGCCTACATCGATTGGAAACTGAACGACGCGATATCACTGAATATCGGACAATTTATTGTACCTGTTGGCCTGCTCAACGAAACGCATGAGCCCGATGTAATTTTAGGGGTGGAACGAAACCCGGTAGAAGAATTCATTATTCCTGCCACCTGGTGGGAAAAAGGCATCATGGCGCGCTGGCAGGCAACCCCCGGTTTAGCACTGGATGCAGCCATCCATAACGGACTTAACGGGCAAGGTGCAGGCGGTATCGCCTCCCTCGGCACGGCAGATGGCCTGCGTGAATTCCGCCAAGAGTTTGGTGGCGCCCGAGCCGAAGACTTGGCTTATACCCTGCGGGTAAAATACACCGGCATGAGTGGCTTGGAACTAGGAGCAACCGTACAGCAGCAAGAAAATATCGTGCAAACAGATGACATCCTGTTTGGCGGCAAAGCCCCGGCTACTTTGATCGAGGCTCACGCTGACTGGCACTGGAATAAGTTGGGTTTACGCGCTCTTGCCGCCCGCTGGGAGATCGACAACGCGTTAGCCAAAACGAATGGCACCGACAAGTTGGAGGGTTTTTATATAGAGCCCAGCCTCAAGGTACTGGACAACGTGACGGTATTTGCCCGTTATAACCAGTGGAACACCGCTGCCAACACCAGCGGACTTGAAGATAGCAAGCAGGTCAACATTGGCGCTAACTGGTGGATTCACCCTCGTGTCGTGCTCAAGGCCGATGTGCAAGACAGCAATCAGTTTGCCGGCGATGGCTTCAACTTGGGCATGGGCCTGAGTTTCTAAAAAACCGTCATATGGCAATGAATTTTTAAACTGATCGCTCACTATGTGAAGGCCGTTAGCCTTATGAAATCTTTATTGGGCTAACGGCCATCAAAAGCATTTGGATGCCTAATAAAGCTTGGTCGGCGTTCTACACGCCTCAGCCAAGTCCATTTCCGCATCATAAGCCTTGGTTTTAATATCAGCCAAGCCAAGGACGGTATGGAAAATATTGTCATGAGACACAGGCAAGCTCGACTTCTTTTGCATGCACTCCGCATTAATTCCAAAATCATTGCTGTTAGCCATCCACAACATCATCGGCACATGAGTTTGGGTTGAAGGTGCAATGGAGTACGGAATACTGTGTAAGTACAAACCATGCTCACCCAGTGATTCACCATGGTCTGAAACGTAGAGCATGGCAACACGATGCGTGCTCGAAAACCTGCTCAACAAAGAAATGGTATTAGCGATAAAATCATCTGTATAAAGAATGGCATTATCATAACTATTGATAACTTGCTCACTGGTACAAGCCCCCAAGTTACTGGTACGGCAATCTGGAGCAAACCGGCGAAACGCTTCAGGATAGCGTAGATAATACGACGGCCCATGATTGCCCATCTGGTGCATCACAATCGTTTGATCGCCAGACTTATTCTGGATTTGCTCATTAAGACCATTCAACAAAACTGCATCAAGACAGCCTTCTGCGTTACATAGAGCGGGGTCTTGAAATAGCGCCGTAGAAACCGCATCCAGACCATCACATACCCCCTTACAACCAGACTGATTATCGCGCCACTGTACGCTCACCTTACCTCTATCCAAAACATGAAGAAAAGATTCGCTGTTTCTTATTTTATCCAAATCGTAGTGCTGCCTTCCGTAACTGGAAAACATACAGGGCACACTGACTTCCGTGTTGGTTCCACATGATGAGGCGTCACTAAAATTAATGACATTCAGGGCAGCAAGGCGAGGCGTAGTTTGTCGTGTATAACCATTAAGACCCCAGTTTTCCCCTCTAACCGTCTCACCAAGAACAATGATCAATAACAGCGGTTTTTCATTCTCACTGTTAACTTTTATGGCATCCAGTCCAATGACTTCTCTGGCCTCGCGATTGAGGTGAGGCTTGTCCGCCGATAAACGTGCCAAAGACATCAAATAATTGCCTGGTGTAACAAGGTGACGAAGGCCTTTATTTTCTCTAATCTGCGGAATAAGCGACTGTGAAATTGGCGCTAACGATAGTGCAACAACACCGATAGCCAAAACGACTGCTGCAGGCTTTATCCACCATGATTCTCTTAACGGCTCATTACGAATCTCTATAATCGAGATAAACGCCAAGGGCAGCGTGGCATGCATAAAGAAATAGGGAATCATGTCTACTGACAATAACTCCCTGGTTTCACGCCAATCCGTATTAAGGGCATTTCGTACCATATCGGTATCAAGATAAATACCGAACTTACTCATAAAGTAGGTTGCCGCTACCGTCATTATGATTAGAACAAATAGAATAGGCTTTGCGGTCCATCTATTTATCATGAGCGTCAGCAATATGAATTGTAGCGCCGTGAGCAGAACAAACAGACAAATAAAATAGAGACTGCTCTGCACTAGTTGCGTTGGTGCCTCTCTTTCAATAGCCACCCAAAATGATGCATTACAGGCTAATGCAAAATAGATGCTGGCAATCAGCGCCAGCATCTCTGTGCTTAGACGAACTCTCAAGCCGGAGACCATTCTGCGAATCTGTATAAGAGTCTGATTCATTGTGTCTGTAACCGGCCAGCCTTCTTGAAATTCCGTACATACGCAATGGTGGCTATAGTCACCGCCAGCAATACCCAAAGTACGGGTGGCACCTGAATACCGGACGTAATATCGAGCCGTATCGCCATAATAATCGAACCGGCTACAACAGCCCCCGCAGTCGAATACTCCATGGCAAGTGCGCGGCGCCAACAAAATCCAATATTCAGATAAGCGATTTTCCAGCGAGAAAGAGTAGGAATCCAACGGGGAACTATTTTTTGGTAATTATCATACTGCTCACCAAACCGCGTTTTCAGGTAACGCTCTTCAGTTGCAATGATGCTCTGATACGCCAGAATGGTGATCAGCACACCACTCATAATCACAACAGGATTGCCGAGCAGAATAAGAAAGCCCGAAGCGATCAATACATTACCGACATAAAGTGGATTGCGTGTCAGTGCAAACGGCCCTCCTACATACAGAGTATCTGCATGCACACTGCCATCTCGACCGGCTCGCTTAACGTAGTACGTACTGGCTACTAATAAACGGACAACTACGCCACACAACGCCACCGCCAGCCCAGCCCAAAAAAAATGCGCATCTATGGTGGCATCATGCCAAATAGATGCAGGAGAAATAGTAAAAAGAAGGATGAAAATGATAGGGAATAAAAGGTTGCGCCAACGAAACAGGATGGCACCGATTTTTTCTTGCATAATCACTCTCCAGCTAAGGCAATGCCTCTGATGAGGCCGATGCATTTAGCTGAAGAATAAAGAGGAGAGCGTTTTCGAGACGTTTGAAGCGCGTTAGAGAACCGTAAGATTTGTTGCTGGAAAGCAAAGCTGGATACTGGTGCCGCCCTGAGGTCTAGTAGAAATAGTCATTGTCCAGCCCTGTCGCTCACACAAGCTACGAACAATATGCAGGCCCAAGCCATTGCCTTTACTGCCGACCCCACGCGCTCCTCTGTCCATCAGAAGTGGTAATTTTTCGTCTGGAATGCCCGGTCCTTCATCATCAATGAAAAGCTGGCCTTGCTGCAGTGACACTGTCACGACACCCGCACCACCGTGGCGAATAGCGTTATCGAGCAAATTGCCGATGATAGAAATGATTACACCGGGGTGAGCCTGCACCTGCTGCTCGATCATGGCTTCTGTCGTTATAGTAACCCTTGCCGCCGCCGCGGCATCCGCCCTGGACTCAACCACTTCCAGTAATAACTCATGTAAATAAATAGGAATATTGCCCCCTCCCCCATCCTCACGGGCAAGGAACAGCACGGCTTCAACAAGCTCTTGCATCTGGCGCACGGCACGATCCATGCGCTCCACACGCTGGCGTGTACTTCCCGTCAAAGAGGCATCTTCAAGCAACAACGTTACCGTACTACGGGCTACTGCAATTGGCGTGCGTAACTCATGACTAACATCCTCCGTAAAGGATTTTTCTCGGGCAATAAACTGGTCAATTCGATCAGC
>ERZ724508.535-NODE-535-length-26614-cov-6.072254_pt1 | contig 26614 bp, 23 predicted proteins | sample MGYA00376041_ERZ724508 | MGnify/ENA primary metagenome ERZ724508 (study PRJEB28724, sample SAMN07190887) | wastewater metagenome | isolation source: effluent of sewage treatment plant in Hong Hong | place: USA: Christiansburg, Virginia | collected 2016-03-01 ...
CTAATTTGTCGCCTATATATACCATACCGGCAATAATGGAGTTGTTGATCATCTCAATATTCATAAACGAATACGAAACGCCCGTTCCATTCTCTGTTAACCAATCTGATTGTTTCAAAATTGAAAACAAATAATGAATATCTATTCCAATACTTTTAATAATATCACTGATTACAAACATACTTTGTTCCTCCTATATTTAATTGTTGTTCACTTTTTTTGGCGATCATACACCCTATCTTTTTATAAAAATTGTCTTGTTCATTCAGCTGTGATGAAAGCAAAACAAGGTTTCAAATACCATATCACGTGTCCAGCGTATTGATATAACATTGATTTTTATTTAAAAAGACAAGGGTATAGATCATTTACTAATTACATTAGCAAATATAGGGAAGGAATTTTACAATACTAACTATATTAGCAAAATAATTTATAAAAAGTATAACTATCTATTAATAAGCGAAATAAAATATTCAAAAAAGTAATTTATGGTATTCTTTGATAAATTGTTCGAGTTCTAACACCAATCCTTCATCCTTAATTATGCCTTCATCAGATATTTTCCCTTTAATTCCCTGAATCAACAGCGTTGTTTCTTCTGTAAAAATTGTTTCCACGGTTTTCATAATCAACTTCAATTCTTCGTGGCATTTTTCGCCTTGCGCAGAAGCTGTTATTAAGGCTATTGGTTTCTGCGAAAATACAGTTGTTGATACGCACCACTCAAACAAATTCTTCAATCCGCTTGGTATGCTGAATATATACTCTGGTGTACAGATAATAATACCATCGGCCTTTTCTATTGCATTTCGTATATCAACGATTTCTTGTGGAGTATGGATATCGGTTAGCGCTGGATCAAAATGCGGTAAGGTGTGCAATGCATTAAAAATTGTTACATCAGAATCCATACTGATAGAAGCAATGTGTTCTACAAGTTTTAAATTAGAAGATTCTTTGCTTGCACTTCCAACGATAGCTAAAATTTGTTTCTTCATGATTGATTATTCTTATTGAAGCGTCATATTCTAAATAATCTATTAATACAAATTAGCTACGATCATTTACTACTCTTGAATAATTATTTTTTTAGTAATGACGTTATTATTTTTTGTTAAAATTTCTACAATCAAAAGCCCCTTTAATTGCGTAGAAATTTCTAACCCTGTGAATACTTCCTTTTGTCCCAAGACATTAAATACAGTCACAGATTGAATATCTTTTTCATCTGCAGATACTCTAAATGTTCCTGTTGATGGATTTGGATAAACAATAATAGAAGGAACAAGGACAGGTTTTGCATAAGCAGTAGTTATATCCGGATCAACAGTTGATGGTTTGTCCGGATCAACAGTTGATGGTTTGAATACCTGAATACGATTATTACCTGTATCTGCTACATACAAGTTTCCATATTGATCAAATTCTAACGCTCTACCAAAATTAAATTGTGCATCTCCTATACCAGGCATTCCAAATGTCCACATACTAGTTCCATTAGTAGAAAATTTTTGGACAAACGAATCATAATCGCTCATTGCATAAATATTACCTTCTGAATCAGTTACAAGAGCTGCTGAATAATAATTTCGAATCATATTCCAATACATTGGTGCAGGTCCTTCTGATACCCAGTCTATCAAAAAGTTTCCAGAGCTACTATATTTAGTAATAACTGCCCCAGCAGTAGAAACAATAACATTCCTAAAGTCATCTACTGTGACAGCATAAGGTGAAAGATTCGTGCTCCATTTCTTTATAAAAGCTCCATCACTTGAAAACTTTTGAATATTTGAAGAATACGAATCTGCTACATATATATATCCCAAATCATCGACCGCTAATGATGCTGCACTTCTGAATTGTCCATTATCATAACCAAATTCTCCCCATGCAGTAATAAACTGTCCTGCATTTGTATACTTTTGAATATGATAACCAATAGTAACATATACATTTCCAGAAGCATCTACAGCGATTCCTCCATTTAAATTTTTATAAATATCGTATTCTACCTTCCATTTAGTAACAAATTCTCCATCGCTGTTAAATTTACGAACCATTGAATCGCCTTGACTTATAACAAAAATATTTCCATTTGCATCAATTTCCAGATCCGAAGGTGCATTTAATTGGCCATTTTCTATACCTTTTAGCGTGCCCCATTTACGCACAAACACTCCGCTATTTGTGATTTTTTGAATGCGGTTATTTCCTTTGTCGGAAATAAATATATTCCCGTCTCCATCAGCAGCAATATTTTCATGTGTACCAAACTCCAGCTCCCCAGTTCCCTGATTTCCATATTTAGCAATATATACTCCAGCTGAAGTAAATTTTTGAATACGATAATTTCCGCAATCAGCTACAAATATATTTCCAAACGCATCAACTGAAACGCTTTCAGGTGCACTTAATTCTCCATCTGCACTGCCACTCACCCCCCATCTTTCAATAAACACACCATCGTTGCTAAATTTGTGAATCATATCGTAACCTGCATCAGCTACATACACATTACCTACAGCATCAGTAGTAACTCCTACAGGCGATCCAAATTTACCATTTGTATTTCCCAAACTTCCCCATTTCTTTACAAATACTCCATTGCTGGTAAATTTCTGAATACGGTTATTTAATTTATCCGCCACAAATACATTTCCTGAAGCATCTACGGTAATACTTGTAGGTGTATTAAATTCGCCATCCGCGCTACCCGAAACATAAAGAGCACTTCCCCATCTTTTTACAAAATCCCCTGAAGCATTGTATTTCATAACACTATGTGATATTTCTTCACATACATACATATTACCGTTGGCATCAACCGCAACTGCAACTGGTCTGATAATTTGCTGCTCTGGATTTGCACTGGTTCCGATTTTTAAAATAAAAACTCCGTCATTGGAAAATTTCTGAATACAGCGATTATCATGATCAGCAACATAAACATTACCTGAAGCATCTGTAGCAATTCCCGAAGGATTACTAAATGTTGCCAATGCAGGTGTTAATGAATATCCACTAATCTCATGATCGTATTTAAAATATTGTGCAAAGGACGTATTACACAACAGGGATAATACTACACTGATAATAAATGATGGTTTCATTTTTTAAAGAGTTAAATAAGTTTGATTTATACATTTAATACATAAATGGAAATAGATTTGTCTACAAGCTAGACAAATCTATCTCCATCTCATTTATTTCTTCAACCACGCGTCTATACGCGCTTCGGCTTCATCAATTTTTTCTATTGGCACACATAAGGATGCGCGCATATAACCTTCCCCTTGCTCACCAAAGATCGCTCCTGGTGTGAAGAATACATAGGCTTCATTTAACATGCGATCAACAAATGCTGGTATATCTTTAATTGAATTTGGATCTTTTGGTTTACACCATACAAACAAGCCTACTTGTGCACGGCTAAATTCAAAGCCTAATTTATCTAAGATGCCGAATATTTTCTCTCTTCGCTCGGCATAAATAGAATTGCGTTCGGCATGCCATAAGTCTGTATTTTTAAAGGCTTCTATCGCGGCCTTTTGTAAACCCAAATACATACCTGAGTCAATGTTGCTCTTAACCGTTAAGGTAGGATTTAAATACATAGGCGAACCTACCATCATACCAATTCTCCAGCCTGCCATGTTATGCGACTTGCTCAATGAATTGAATTCAACTGCAACATCTTTTGCACCGGGTATGCTTAAAATACTGAATGGTTTCTTTTGATTCAGAACTAAGCTATATGGATTATCGAAACACAATAATATGTTCTTTTCACGTGCGAAGTCAATAATTTTTTCAATCTGCGCACGATCTGCTTCTGCACCAGTAGGCATGTGTGGGTAATTTAGCCACATCATTTTCACCTTCGACAAATCTTGCTTTTTTAACTCTTCAACATCCGGATGCCAATTATTCTTTTCACTTAAAGCATACTTGCGCACGGACGCACCAATGAGCGTAGTCAATGACGTATATGTTGGATAACCTGGATCTGGGACCAGTACTTCATCGCCCGGATTTAAAAAGGCCATGGATACATGCAATATCCCTTCTTTGGAACCCATTAATGGCAATACTTCGGTGTTGGGATCTAAATCTACCCCATAGGTATTTTTATAAAAGGATGCGATGCTTTCTCTTAATTCAGGAATACCTCTATATGGTTGGTATCCATGAACATTGGACAAACGAGAGGTTGTTACCAATGCATCCACGGTAGCTGCAGATGGCGCCAAATCCGGACTACCAATACCAAAGCTAATTACATTTTTTCCTTCTTTGTTTAATTTCGCAATCTCTTCGAGTTTGCGAACAAAGTAATATTCTTTAACTACGTCGAGCCTACTTGCTACGGGAATAATCATTGACGAATTCTCCTTTTTTATATTCACCTAATATTTTTAAATCTTCTACAATGGAATTGATTTGAATGCTCTTTTTAAAGTTTGCATAATCTGTCCATTCGCAATCTACATGAAACCGATATTCAGCAGCAGTATCAAATACAGGCAATGACTGAATCTTTGTTAGATTGACTCCATTATCAACAATAATCTTTAAAACCTTTGCTAAAGCACCTACTTGATCGGTTAAGCGAAAACTGATGGTTGCTTTATTTGCATCGTCATTTTTAACTTTTTTATCATTTGATAGAATAAAGAATCGCGTAAAATTATTTTTATACGTTTCAATACTATGTTCTTCCAATAATTTCAAACCATACAACTCGCTTGCATACTTACTTGCGATTGCAGCAATATCGTTGCTTGAATGTTCTTTAATATACTTCGCACTATCAGCTGTATCGTGGTATTCTCTGCGCTCCATCAATGGATGATTCAATAGATATTCTTCACATTGATTCAAGGCCATGTAATGCGACATCACCGAACGAATGTTCTCTTCCTTGGTTTCAGGAATAGTCATGATGTATTGTTTAATTTTCAAATACACTTCGCCAACGATCTTTAAGTCGAACTCTTCTATTAGTGCGTAGTTTGGAAGAATAGAAGCTGCAATGGAATTATCGACAGCCATTACTGCATAATCTACGTTACCACGTTTTAATTGATTACACAGTTCTCTAAATGTTGCACATTCAGAAATCTCAATATCTTCCCCAAAATAATATCGTGCAGTAATGTCGTGAAAAGAAGCGCGGCCGCCTTGAATGGCTATTTTCATTGGTAGAACAAATACAGATTTTAAAACAATGTTGTTTAATTATGCCTTAGCTTTAAACATCAGAACGTAGTACATGGTTAGTCGAAAAGACACAACCAGAGCGGATCTACATTACTTGTCTAATTTCATTTTTGATAAATTGCAAAGCATCTTCTGTAGGTTCTTTTTGCAATTGCATCAACACTTCAACGATTACTTTTGCCAAGTCAATCGCTTTTGCATCATTAGGTACAACCTGTGCAGAATTGTTGATTACAGAAACAATATTTTCCATCGCATCTTTAACATGTTTCCACGCTTCATCGCTCATGTATACTTGTTGAGACATGTTGTGCGCATATTCTTCCCGAATATTGAATAGCATTTGTTGCTGTAAATGTCCCGCTGTCATGCCTGGTTCGTTGCTACGAATAATTAAATTATGCGGCGCAATGCGTTCCAAAAACAAACAGATGCGTTCGTATGCCTGAAAACGTATCGGCAATACCAATTCATTGTTTTTGATTTTGATGTCGACATTTTTAATTTTTATATCAAGCGCTCTTTTTTCAAATTCTTTCTGAAGAAACGTCTTAACTACTAAGAACATACCATAAACTACTAAAGCAGCAGGCAGAACAATTTTTATAAACTCGGATAAGAATTCTAACATATATCTATTTTTAATCTTCAAAAATATACAATTTTGGCTGATTATTATAACCTTTGTGTGCATCCTTTGCACATAAAACCATTCCATTCGATTGTGAGCACATTTCATTCTAGTATATTACCCCTTACCATTACGCAACTTGCTCTAAATCAGATTGCGTTAATTAAAAACACTAAGAATATCCCTGAAGGTTATGGTTTGCGAATTGGGGTGCGAGGAAGTGGCTGTTCAGGAACGAGTTTCGTACTAGGCTTTGATCAAAAAAAAGAAGGAGATAATGAATACTCCGTAGAAGGAATCTCCGTATACATTGAAAAAAAACAGGTGCTGTATGTTGCAGGAATCGAACTGGATTATGAAGATTCAGAAGAAGTAACAGGTTTTATCTTCAATACAAACGTTGCTTCTTAAGTTCGATTTTAGATTTCAAACATTCCCCCCCAACAGGCGGATTCATTTTTGAAATAACCACACGTGCATGTTCCGCTAAAGGGATATGCGTACAAACATTGGTAATGATATTTTCAGCTAACGTTTCAATCAAATGTTTGGGATCACGCATTTCTTCAGCAACTAACTTATACACGTGTTCATAATCAATCGTGCGCAATAAATCATCTTTAAAACCATCCGCTAAGGGCTGCATAGAAAGATGAATATCTACTAAAAAAATATTCCCTACCAAACGCTCTTGGGGGTGTACCCCGTGAAACGCATGAAATTTTAAACCTTCTAATGAAATAACTGCATCCATAAATCGTATATCAATTTGTTAAATAGAATCAAAAAATGAACCTGTCCCCTCTGTTGGTTTATCCACTTTAGGAATAGGCGTTTTTTTAATTTCAGGTTCGTCTACGTTTAATTCTTCTGCAGTTTTTTCAACTCTCATATCAACAACCTGCTCTACTTTTTTAGCAGGTTCAAATGCAGGTGGTATAGTATCAATGTTGAATAAAGGTGCATCCATATCACGCACAATAGTTTTATCAACTACCGGAGTAATGGGCTTTATAATTGTTTTTAATTCATGCCCAGAAAAGTCATCTGCAACTTCGGTTTTTATTTGCTTTGCAGCTTCAATCACTTTTTCGATACGTTGCTCTGTATCCACTCTATTCGGCTTTGCCTTCTCTCTTTGTACACGATCTAATAAACCTTCACCCAAGGCTTGTATTTCTTGAATCGCATGTTGCTTTTTAAATTCAATTTCTGCGTGTTCTTTCTGAAGTGTCGTTACTTCATCAATTAACTTTGCAACTAATGTACGTGCTTCATACTCTCCTTCTTCTACTGTCTTACGCGCACGATTGCGGGCTTCACTCATAATAGCTTCTGCATTCATTTGTGCTTCACGCATGTGCAAATCGGATTGACGCTGTGCATGTTCAATTAAATTAGCACCTGTATCTTCCGCATTTTTAATCGTTTTAAACAAAGAGCTTTCCACTTCGCGTAAGCGACCAACTTCGCGGTCAGCCAATTCCAATCGATTTTTAACATCTCGATTTTCATCCATCAATTTTTCCCATTCTTGGGAAAGTGATTTCAAGAAAGCATCTACTTCCTCTTTATCATATCCTCTAAATGCTTTATTGAAATCTTTTTGTCTTATTTCAATTGGAGTAACTTTCATGGTAATAAATTTATAGAATTCGAGAATTAAATACGTTCATGTGGCAAATCAACATTCCAGATAGAAATTGTACGATCATCACTCACAGAAATAATAGCATGGTCGTGCTCAGTCCAAAGTACCTTATTAACAGATGTACCATGGCCTGCATGCCTAGATTTATCAATAATTTTTAATAATTTAAATTGTTTGCTATCCCACACTTTAATAGATTTATCCATACTTGCAGTAACAAAATAATTTCCCGAAGCACAAAATGAAATATCATTAATAGCATACATATGGGCAGGAATAACATGTAACTGGGCATATGTATCCATATTCCAAATCATTAACTTAGCATCTCTTCCTGCAGTAATTAAAATTTTACTGTCTGGAGAAAGACTTGCTGCAAAAACAGAATTGGTATGTCCTTTTAAAGTTTGAATCAATTGCAATGTTGTCAAATCAAAAATTCGCACCAAATGATCGCTACTTCCCACTATCAAGTGATTTCTTGAAGAATCTACAGTAATTACCCGAATACTGTAATCTGTAATTTTCAACTTTGTAATAACACTCAAATCATTTTTCTGCAATACAATCAAATACCCATCACCCGTGGCAACAAAAATTTGATTCTTGTAATTTTTAATATTGAAGATTGCACTCTTCGTTATTTGTGCAGATTTTATTTCGACATTTGTAACCGTATCAATTACATGAACTCCTTCAAAATTCTGCCCAACTATTAATTCATTCGTTTCGGGAAGGTAATTAAGCGCATATACAGAATTGGAAAGTTTGGCTATCAGTTTTCCTTCGTTAGGTATTTTCATATCCCACAAAACAACCATTCCATCACCACTAGCAGTAAAAAAAGTTGAATCATTCATCCCTTTTTCTAAGGCATAAATGGAATCTTTATGACCAATATAAACTCCTAATTTTTCTACCTGAATTTGTACCATGTTATACTATTGAATACCTATTAAATTGAAGTATTTGGACATGCATATTAATTATCCAATAAATAACCTGGATTACACATAAATTTACCAATAATTCATGTATTATCCACAGTATTACCTCGAATGTGAATAAGTGTCTACTCGTAAATTCATGTATCCCCTAAATCCAAATATGCCGTATACAAGCCAATAGAATGGAACAATCTAAGAAACACTACAGCTGCAATTTTTTATCTAAAAAATTACGTACTTTGTTCTACCATTAATTTAGTAAAATGCCCATTATTACCATTCACAACTTAGATAAGCAACGCGCCTGGGGACTTTGGAATATTCAAGAAGAAACCAAAACACTAGAAGATAGCTACAGTTTTGGAAGTGAAGAACGCATGTATTTAGACAGTATTTCGCATCCAAAAAAGAAACAAGAATGGTTGGCGAGCAGAATAACGGTTGGATTGGTTTGTGAACAATTAAAATTACCATACGCAGGTACATTAAAAATGCCTGACAAACGTCCGTATTTATGTGAACAAAACGGAGAGGTTTCTATTAGCCACTCCCACGATTATGCAGCTGCTATTATAGATCAACACAAGCCAGTTGGAATAGATATTGAACGCATTGACCCAAAAATCCTTACGATCCGAAAAAAATTTCTTTTCGAAGAAGAAATTTCAGAAGACGTTCGGCAAATGACACAATATTGGTGTATTAAAGAAGCTGGCTACAAACTGGCTGGCGAAAAGGGTATTTCATTGAAAGATGACATAATTGTTGAACCCATACCAGCAGGCATCAATCACGGAGAAACGTTAATCCATTTGAAAGGAGTTACGTATAAGATTCTATACTTTGAATACGATAATTATATTGTTGCTTTCAACATCGATTAGAAAAGTGTACATTGGGCACGTATTAAATTATTAATATTGAATCATAAAATAATTCAATATTGTAGTTTTGACAATTTAACCACGTTGGAACATGAAAAAAATATTTTTGCTGATTCTTATAAGCGCTTCGTTTATAACACATGCCCAAACTTTGAGTGGGTACAGAATAGGTGACGCAATTCAGAATTTTACGTTATTAAATGTAACCAATGAAACGCCGATATCTTTAACGGATTATAATGACAAAAAAGTTGTCGTGATTATTTTCGTCAACAATAGTTGTCCGTATGCGAAACTGTATGAACAACGCATCATGAATCTTGCGAAACAATTTAATTCAAGCGGTGTTGCCTTTTTACTTATCAACTCATCTGTCAGTAAGACGGACAAGCAAGAAACAATTGAAGCAATGCGTAAAAAAGTACAAAACGATCAATCGCTTTATCCTTATTTAGCAGATAGCACGCAACGTTTAGCAATTGATTTTGGTGTAACACGTTTACCTGATGCATTTGTTTTGAAAAAAATGGAAAACTCTTTCCGTCTTGTATACAAAGGATCTATCGATGATAATCCTCAAAGTGCGAAAGATGTTACATACTTTTTCTTAAGCGATGCAATTACTGCTATGATTACTAACAAATCAATAAAAGTATCTGAATCTAGACCAGTTGGATGTTTGTTGAAACAATTTTAATGAAGTGCGTTTATTTAAAAAATATCTATCCCCAAAACTAAAATGCCTGCTTAACCATATTGGTGAGCAGGCATTTTAGTTTTGGAATAATGTGTAGTATGATTCATTTCTTCTAGGTCAAAAGATCAAACAGTTTGAATAATTGATATCTTCTGGAAGAAAACAAGTCGTCTTTAATTAGCCCAGTGTTCAGACTTCTTGTTTGTTTGTCCGAATAAATACTTTTTAGATATCATTCAATTTAATAGGAATGAGAATGTAAAATTGAGAAAACCCTACAACACTTAGTTTGGTCTAATTAAAGGGCAACATTGCATATTAACAAACAAGTCGTCGGACCACTGAAAAAGTGGTCTGACGACTCTGAAAATAGCAACAGATTTTTTTTTAGTAAGGGATTTTTTACTTCGCAGGTACTAGTTCTATCGAAGTTGAATTTACGCAATGACGAACATTTTTATCTGTCATTCCTTCTCCTTCAAATACGTGCCCCAAATGACCTTTGCAATTGCTACAAACAATCTCCACTCTTCTTCCATCGGCATCTGGTACACGTGTTACAGCACCCGGAATTTCGTCATCAAAACTTGGCCAACCGCAATGTGATTCAAATTTATCGGTAGAGTTATATAAAGGCGCATTACATTTTCTACAAATATATGTACCAGGTGTTTTTGTTTCGTAGTATTTCCCTGTAAATGGTCTTTCAGTTCCTTTGTTGTCAATCACACGTGATTCTTCTGGACTTAATTTATTGTAGTTATTGGGATCTTTTATTGTCATAGTATTTGGTATAATTAATGGTGTAATTCGTGTAGAATCTGTAAGCGTTCTTTTCTGTACTTGCTTTTGGTCTTGTGAGCAAGCAATCAAACTCGTCATTAAAGCGGCAAGTATCATCCATTGTTTTAATAAAATTTCCATACGATTGCTTTTTTGTAAATTTATCTTTAGAACGCATTTGCTATCCTAATAATTCCATAGTCATAAACGAAGCCGCGATTAATACTTTTCTCCATTCAGAAAATAGAGCATTTTCTTAACATCTTCTACGCGTTCCGTTTCAGACAATTTCTCAAAAGAATTAATCAAATTTCGCAGTACTCTAGCAACAATATCTATGTTAGAACACGGCTGATAAAATATATCGATCGGTGCCAAATTTAATTGATGTAGATAACTATCGATGTCTTCTTTCGTGAATATAATTCCTTTATTAAACGCATTGATATAGAATTGCGTCTGGTCATTTTTATACGTAAGAATAAATAAGGATGGTAGATTAACCCCGTAAATTGGCAATTTCAGTTTCTGTGCTATCAACATATAGATCACACATAAAGATATTGGGTTCCCCTTTTTACTTTCCAAAACCTGACTGAGCATGGAATTAGCAGGCGAATGAAAATTCTTTGTATTAGAAGAGAATTTCAATTTTGTAAAGAGAATATTATTGATTGTCCGAACTTGTTCCATTGGTTCCATCTCGGGCTTGATTTCCAACCACACTTCATAATACATTTGTTCCATCGCACTTTTTATGGTGCTAAATTCCAAATCTGGATATTGATACGTGCAAATAAGCCACATACCCTCCATTAAATCTTCCCCGCCAGACTTCTTCCATTTTGCGAAGCGATCTTCTAATAATATAAATTGCAAACTATGTACTAGGTCTTCAATTCTTTTCTGAACAATTGGATTGAAATTATTTTCCCACTCTTTTTCTAAAAAAGGAATCACACTTCCACCTTGCGCTAAAAACTCTTTCTCAACCAGAGAAATCACTTCCACGTCCTCATCGTCTAATAAAGATATTAATGCTTTAATTTTACCTTCTTCCATATTCAATTATTTTTATCACGTTTGTAATACGCCAACATTAAAACGTTTCATTTTAGGATTGTTATTAGCCGCTTCTATACCCATAGATATATATGTTCTTGTTTCAAGCGGGTCAATAATTGCATCTACCCATAAACGAGCTGCTGCGTAATAGGGTGACAACTCTTCGTTGTATTTATCTGTAATTTCTTTTAATAGCGTTGCTTCTGCTTCGGGCGTAATTTCTTTTCCTTTTGCTTTTAATGAAGACACTTTGATCTGCAATAATGTTTTCGCAGCCGCTGCCCCACTCATCACACCTATCTGTGCACTTGGCCAAGCTACAATCAAGCGGGGATCATATGATTTACCACACATCGCATAATTACCTGCACCGTATGAGTTGCCAATGATAACCGTAAATTTAGGCACGACAGAATTTGCCATGGCATTTACCATTTTGGCGCCGTCTTTTATAATACCCCCTTGCTCGGATCTACTCCCAACCATAAAGCCTGTTACATCTTGTAAAAATAACAAGGGCACTTTACGTTGATTGCAATTCATTATAAAACGAGCAGCTTTATCTGCTGAGTCTGAATAAATAACTCCGCCCATTTGCATTTCGTTCTTCTTTGTTTTAACAATTTTGCGTTGATTCGCAACAATACCAACTGCCCAACCATCAATACGTGCATACCCGCAAATTATGGTTTGACCGTACAATTCCTTATAAGGTTCAAAGTTAGAATGATCCACCAAACGATGTATAATATCCATCATATCGTACGGTTTACTTCGATCCTCTGGTAATAACTCGTAAATTTCTATTTCCTTTTCTTTTGGTTTTGATGGAACAATTCGATCAAAGCCAGCCTTTTCAGAATGACCCGTATGAGCGAGAACTGCTCGAATGCGTGTTAAACATTCTTGATCCGTTTTACATTTATGATCAATAATGCCTGAAATTTCTGTTTGTGTAGTAGCACCTCCAAGCGCTTCGTTATCGATTGTTTCCCCAATGGCAGCTTTAACCAAATATGAACCTGCTAAAAATATAGAGCCAGTATCTTCAACGATAAATGCCTCGTCGGACATGATTGGAAGATAGGCGCCACCTGCTACACAGCTTCCCATAACTGCTGCAACTTGTAAAATTCCTTCTGAAGACATCCACGCATTGTTTCTAAAGATGCGTCCAAAATGTTCTTTATCAGCAAACACTTCATTTTGCATGGGAAGAAAAACACCTGCACTATCTACCAAGTAAATAATTGGAATGCGATTTTCCATAGCAATTTCCTGGGCACGTAAATTCTTCTTTGCTGTCATCGGGAACCACGCCCCCGCTTTGACGGTAGCGTCATTAGCAACAATAATACATAAGCGACCTTCTACATAACCCATTTTAACAACAACACCAGCAGATGGACAACCACCTACTTCTGTATACATATCTTCCGCAGCAAGTGCACCGATTTCTATAGATACCGATTTTTTATCAAATAACGAGGAAACTCTATTTCGAACAGTCAATTTCCCTTTTTCTTCTTCGGCTTTCAATCGTTTTTCTCCGCCTCCTAAATACACTTGTTGTAAGCGTTTTTTTAGTTCCGTGCAAAGTTGCTCTAAGACAATTTTATTTCTATCCGATTGTATACTCATAATGTCACTTATGTTAAATAAAAAGATGCGAAGCTTTAATGTAATTAATCATTCGTTTAAGCGCACCAAAACGAACTAAATGTTCAATTATATAAAGTACGAAAAAAATAATGCTCTGGATGTATTCCAGAGCATTATTTTCAAATATCGATATATTAAAGACTAATGATTATTAATTCACTTTACATTTGAAAACTTATTCATTCCCCTTTTTTATTTTTTCCTTTTTTCCAAATGGAGATAAAAAATGATTTGGATCGCGCTCAAAATGTATTAATAAAGCATCCAAATCTTTCATTGTTTTGTTTAAGTTGTCAAATGCAGATTTATCTGTTAACATAGCGCCCAAGGTACCTTCACCATTACTTAATTTTGTAGCAGATTTATTTAATTCTACCAGTAACTTATTCGCATTTGTTACTGCTTGTTTAAGCTCTAGATCATTCAAGGTATCTGCCAAGGAACCAAATTTATCTAAAATGGGCGTTAATTTCTTTTCCGTTTCTACTAAGTTTGACGTTAATGTATTTAAGTTTTTAAATGTGCCATCTAAATTGCTTTGTCCGGATTGCATCGTAGTTTTTAAAATACTTGTTATGGCATTTAAATTAGATAAGGTACCATATAATTTAGTTCGCATGTCATTGTCAACTAAATGGCTTATATTAACTAAGGTTGTATCCAAGTGATCAATCACAGGATAGGCTTTACTGCCAAGCATGTCTGTCAAACTCATTTGAAATCCACCTTTTATGGTATCGTTATTAGAAAATTGAGTGTTGTTTTTCCCCATTTTTAATACAATACTCATACTACCTAGTAAATCTTTTGCGATTTCTGCATACGTACCATCTCCAACTAAAATATCCTTATTCACATCAATGGATACCAAAATACTGTTATTCTCTTGTTGGTTTAAGGTTAATGTCTTTACTTTCCCAACTTGAAATCCGTTAATAAAAACAGGATTAGAAGGAGCCAAGCCATCTACTTTTGAATATTTAATATAAAAGGTATTGGAATTTTTAAATACATCCGAACCTTTTAAAAAATTGAACCCTAAATACAAGGTAGTACCTGCAATAAGGGTCATTAAGCCTACTTTAAATTCTTTTGATATGTTCACTCTAGTTACTGATATAAAGTCTAATTTTCTATTTCTGATTTGTATTCTTTAATGGCTCTATAAATAGCGGAAGCCAAATATATCTGATTGTTTTTATTGGTCAAATATCTTTCTTCTGCTTCATTTGTTAAATATCCCAATTCAATTAATACACTTGGCATGGCTGTTTTCCAAAGTACTAAAAAACCTGCTTGCTTAACACCTCTACTAGATCTGCCAACCCGTTTTGAGAATTGATTTTCTATTTTCGATGCAATACGAATACTGTTTTCAATATACGCATTTTGATAGAGTGAAAAAAGTATATGTGCCTGAGGCGACCTTGGATCAAATCCATCGTAATTTTTTTGATAATCGGTTTCGTTTAAAACAACTTCATTTTCTCTTTTTGCTACTTCCAAGTTATCTTCCGATGCGTGTAAACCCATTACGTAGGTTTCGGTACCAAAAGCAGACGAAGGTCCTGCATTGCAATGAATTGAAACAAATAAATCTGCATTGTTTCGATTTGCGATGCTTGCACGGTCGTGTAATTCAATAAAATTATCAGACATTCGGGTATAATATACCTTCATTGTGGGCATATTTTCTTTAATAATTCGACCTAATTGCAACGCTACAGCCAACGTTACCTTAGACTCAATCCCTGTAGTGCCATGACAGCCAGGGTCTTTACCTCCATGACCCGCATCCAAAACTATGGTACGAACTTTGTATGAGTGGACTCCGAGCGGAGAAAATGACGCTAAAGAAAGTATAAGTACAGAAAAAAGTACGTAAAGATTTTTTTTCACCTTGTATTTATTTATGAAGTTAATACAATAACTTTGCCCAAAGTTGTGAATTTTAATCTAATTCTGAAATATAAACGCGGTTTAATACGCACATTTTCATTGATTTTCTGCATTTTGAATGTAGGATTAATCAATGCCCAATCCCCTATATCCGATTCTGTAGCCATAAATCGGATGCAAAAGGACTCCTTATTTTTTAAAATCGATTCTTCTCAAGCACGTATCGCAGTACCTATAGACACGCTAGTAGTTGTGGATACTCTTGAAGTTCCTCAAGATGATATTGATACGCGCATTCAATATTCCTGCAGAGATTCAATCCGCATGAGTATGGCAGATCAACGCGTGTATTTGTATGGCGAATCTAAAGTTGTTTATGGAACTAAGAATATTGAAGCCGAATATTTAGTCATTAATTGGGTTACAAATGAAGTAAGCGCCTACGGAAGATTAGATACACTTACAGGCAAAACCGTTGGAACACCTATTTTTAAAGAAGGTTCAGATATGTATGTGGCAGACTCCATTCGCTACAACATGAAAAGTGGTAAAGGTATTATTAAAGGTATTGTAACGCGACAAGGAGACGGATACATACACGGAGGTCCCGTTAAACGTACTCCCGAAGCAATATATGTGAAACATGCCTTATATACAACCTGCGATTTACCACATCCACATTATTCAATTAATGCAAGTAAATTAAAAGTAATTCCGGGTGATAAAGTTGTAACAGGCCCTTTCCACATGGAGGTGATGGGTATCCCAACTCCCCTAGGCCTGCCACTTGGTTTCTTCCCAGTTACAAGCAGAAGTAAATCGGGTCTCATTATCCCAACCATTGGTGAGTCTAGAAGTAGAGGTTTTTTTCTAACCAACGGGGGTTATTATTGGGCTGTGAATGATTATGTGGGTGCAAAAATTATTGGCGATTTGTATGCAAATAAAAGTTATCGAATCTTAACGCAAGCAAATTATATCAAACGATACAATTATTCTGGCTTAACTTCTTTTAGTTATAGTAAATTAAAAGAAGGTTTTGCAGACACAACATCAGCCCCTGAATTATTTAATTTTAGATGGAGCCATACAACCATTGGCAATAAACCTTCCCGTTTATCTGCCGATGTAAACATCAGTTCTAGCAAATATTATACAGCCAATTCATACAACCCAATCAATTATCAAAGCACCAATTTTGCTTCAAACGTTTCTTGGTCTAAGGCTTTTAGAAATTCGCCTTTTAATTTATCGGTTGCATTTAGACAAGAACAAAATACGATATCAAAGGTGATGACGGCAACTTTACCTGAAGTCAACTTTTCGATGAATCGAGTTTATCCGTTTAAATCAAAAACAAAACCTGGTAATAATTGGTATGAAAAAATTAATATTTCCTACAATGGTAGTACGAAATACACGGCAACCAATCAATTAAAAAATGGAACAATCAATAATGAAGCATATACAGATACCATCCTAACCATTCAAGACAACTTCAATAAAATACTACAAGAAGGTCAATGGGGTGTTAAAAATGCCGTACCAATCAGCACCACGTTTAAGGTGATGAAATATTTTAGTTTAAACCCTCGTGTGATTCTTGAAAACTGGGTATATGGTAATAGACTAGATTACGATACCATTCGCACAAAAACAGGGGTGTTATCTGTGCAGCCAGAAAGCAATAAGATAAATGGCATAAACACCGCCTTTTCAGGCAACTTTACAACAGCACTTACTACCCGCATTTATGGTACCTATCGAGTAAATACAAAATTCTTGCAAGGAATTCGTCATACCCTTATACCTACCTTCACCTATACCTATAGGCCAGATTTGGTTGCAATGGGGGGAGATCAATATTTCTATACAAATAGCGCAGTTGTAAACAAAGGAAAAGAAACACCCTTTTCTAGGTATAAAGAATATGTGTATGGCGGCCCCCAAAGTGGTACGGTAAATAGTTTGTCCATTAATTTACAAAACACCATTGAAGGAAAAGCGCGCAATAGAAAAGACACAACTTCTTTAAATGGTACCAAGAAAATCAAATTGATTGAAAATCTAAGTGTGGCTGGGGCGTATAATTTTAGCGCGGATTCATTGAATTGGTCGTTAATTAACTTGAATGCACGTAGCAGATTATTTGATAAAATCGATATCAATTTCAACAGTACGTTTGATCCGTATGAAACGATTTTAGATTCTATGAATGGTGACAATTATGTGCAAAGACGTGTAGATAATTTTGCGTTTAAGAGTGAAACAAATAAACGTTTTTTGATTTTAACAAATTACAACATTGCATTAAGCACCAACTTAAATCCAAATGGACAAAAAAGTCAGCGACCTGTAAGCTCTATAAATCCCAATGCAGCTAATTATGTTATTGCTGGTGCAGATCAATACATCGATTTTAAAATCCCGTGGAATTTATTTATTAGTTACAATATGAGTTACACAAAAATAGGTGTGGCTCCTGCTACGTATGTAAATTCATTAACTTTTAATGGAGATGTTAAAATTTCTGACAATTGGAAAGTTAAAGTAACCTCTGGTTTTGATATTTTAAACCAAAAATTAGGTTACACTACAATTCAAATATTTAGAGATTTGCATTGCTGGCAAATGAGTTTAAATGTGGTTCCCCTAGGAGAACGTCAATCGTTTATGTTTACTCTGAATGCGAAGTCATCCCTGTTGAAAGATTTAAAAATCAACAAGCAGAATGCTACGTATAATGGCGGATATTAACGTATGTTTATAAAAACATACGATCCACATTACACTTTTATTTCCTTCATTTCTTAACAATATAAGTGCACATATAAAAAAGTAATGTTAGCAAACGAAACAGCGATACAATTTTTATTTATTATCAATCCAATATCAGGAACTACCCGTAAGCATAACATTACGGAGTTAATTTATAGTACGCTAAAAACGGATCGCAAAAAAGTCAAAATCGTCTTAACCCGCTATGCAGGACACGCAACAGAGATTGCAAAAGAAGCAGCAGCGCAAGGCATTCCAAATATTATATCCGTTGGTGGTGATGGCACCATGAATGAGATTGCATCTTCCTTACTTCATACAAAATCAAATTTAGGCATCATTCCCATGGGCTCTGGTAATGGCTTAGCTCGACATTTGGGTATTCCTTTAGAGCCAAAGAAAGCGATTCATTTACTGAACAATTTTGACATCAAAACAATTGATAGTGGAATGATTAATTCCATTCCATTTTTTTGTACTGCTGGGATTGGCTTGGATGCGCACGTTACAAAAGTATTTGACGAACTCCCTACCAGAGGATTAAAAACCTATATCAAAGCGTTTATTAAAACGATACGCAGCTACAAAGGAGATCCCTTAACGATTCTACTAGATGATACAAAAGAAATAAAGGAAACCTATCTAATCAGTACGTTTGCCAATGCAAATCAATATGGCAACAATGCATTTATCGCGCCAACAGCATCGTTATCAGATCAACAATTAAATCTAGTATTGATTAAACCTGTTTCATTTTTAGGAGCCATTGATAAAATCATCAAACTCTTTTCTAAAAAAATAAACCAAGATCCTGAAATAGAATATCATTTTTTCAAGAAACTAGATATTCAGAGACCTACTGAAGGTCCTGCACATATTGATGGAGAACCCTTGATGTTGGGCAAACATATTACGGTAGCGTGCGTACCAAACGCATTACAGGTGATTATTCCTGCGCAAACAACATAGTCAAAGACTGCAGAATGGTAAATATCAGACTAAAGTTTGTTGAAAGGTATCCAAATCTATGAGGTTTTTAAAACCTCATAGATTTCATCAATAAGAATACCTTACTGCGCTAAAACTGTTGTTGTCAATACTTGAATATCGGAACATTGAAACAAACCGATTGCACCCTTATCAAACATGCTTGGCACATTTGCTGGTGGGGTAGAAAAGAAACCACCATCGTTATTTAATTGCAAACTCGCTGCATCGTAAAACTTATATGCTGCTTCAGTCAATGAATACAATTCAAGTTTGGCTACCTCTCCAACTTTGTACTCATCATACCCAATATCAATACCATTTAAATTTCCATTTAAATTTTTATTATCTGCATAATAAATATCGTTCGGACCATTTAAGAAACGATTATCAGCATATCCCTTAAATAAATAATAAAAATCGGTACTGGTTGAAATAGTTGCATACAACTTCATTTCATACTTTTCGTCTTGAATAGTAGTTTTAGGTTTTTTTATTATTTTAATCGTATCTGCATGCTCTAAATAAGGCAAGAGAGAACTAGCAACATAGGTCTTACCTTCAAACTCTACCTTAAGGGTATACGTATCGTTTACAACCCCAAGCAGCGCATTTCCCTTATAAATCTTATTTACTGGATTCCATGTTAATACTTCTGAATTTCCATGATTATCAGACAACGTTATAACAGCTGTACCCAAGCCTGGTGGCGATATGGGTGATAGATAATTGGTAGATTTTGCAATCCGCACTTTAATAATAGAATCTGTATATAAGTATCCTTGAATGATTACTTTCACTTCGCCATCTTTCGGCTTTATATCAATCACCTTTTGGCACGAAAATAATAGAATACTACATGCGAAAATAAGTAGCTGTTTCATATTCAATTAAAATTTAAAATTATATGTAATGGAAGGAATAGGTGCAGGGAAATAAATTGCTACATATTCTTTTTGTCCTGAATCCTTGTTAGTCTGTGCAACAACCGTCCACGGATTTATATGCAGAAAGCCATAAATATTATAGATTGAAATGCTCCAACTTCCCTCCCATCTTCTGCCTTCTTTTTTACGTTGATCAATTGTAAGTGATAGGTCTAAACGATGGTAACTAGGCAATCTGAATGAATTACGTTCTGGATAAACACCCAACCAAAAATTATCTATTTGATAACCTCCATAAGGCAAACCAATTGGACGGCCCGTACCAAATACAAATTGACCACCAAAGGTAACACGTTCGCTAATTTTATATGATGCAATTACATTTAAACTATGGCGACGATCATAGCCTGCAAAATATTTTTTACCGTCGTTAATACCATCAATTTTTTTATAACTCCAAGATAAGGTATAACTAATCCAACCCGTCAAACGGCCTTTCTTTTTCTTTAAATAGAACTCGGCGCCATAACTCCATGCCTTACCAATATGCACTTGTGTTTCAATTTGCGGATTCAGCAACAAGCTTGCGTTATCAATGTAGTCAATGGAGTTCGAATAATTCTTGTAGTATCCTTCAACCGAAGTTTCATACGTATTATCTTTTAAATTTCTGTAATACCCTGCTGAGTATTGATTCACAGCTTCGGGTTTGAAATAATTATTACTTGGCGTCCACACATCAAATGGTACTGGTGTAAGCGAATTTGATATTTGATGTATGTATTGATAGTTTCTGTTATACCCTAGTTTTACAGAAGATTTATCATTCACAATATATCGTGCTGCAATACGTGGCTCTAAGCCCCAAAACGTATTGATGATTTGATTTTTTTTATAAACAGTAGAATCAATAGTTGTTGAATTTGTTGGATCTCCACTGTAATTATACACTGTACCTGCACCCATGTTATTAAACATATTCAAACGAAGACCATAATCCAAACTAAGCTTTTCAGAAAGCTTTTGTTTATTTGAAACAAACAAGGCACCTTCCAAGGAATGATTGTTTGGTATTTTATTAGAAGAAAAAATAGAATTCGGATTACTGGGCTCAAATTTACCTGGATCATAAAGACGTTGACTTACAGACCATCCAAAATGAATGTGATGACGAATAGATGGCACATACTGATAAACTTGCTTTACACTATTCTCTTTAATCCCTGAACCAAATCTAAATGCTTGCACGCCTTGAGAAATAGACAAATCAAAACTATATTCCGAATGGGTATATATTGTATTCAGAAATAATTTATCAGAAAATAAATGATTCCAGTTCGCAGTAAACGTTGCATTTCCCCAACCTAATCCAAACAAACCGCCGAATTTAAATTTATCCTTTCCGTAATAACTAGATATATATAAACTATTATTTTTATTGAACTGATAATTAATCTTTCCATTCAAATCGTAGAAATACAATTTATTTTTACGGATTTCTGGATCGGAAGATAGCAATAAGAATAAATCGGCATACGATCTTCTTCCTGAAAATATGTAAGATCCTTTTCCTTGATTAAAAGTACCTTCCAAAGTCAATCTACTTGCAATGATTCCAATTCCACCTTTGGCTGAAAACTTTTTAGGACCACCTTCACGCAAGCGCACATCTAACATAGAAGACAATCTACCTCCGTATTGAGAAGGAATACCTGCTTTATATAACTCAGCACTTTGAATGGCATCTGCATTAAAAATAGAAAAGATACCAAACAAATGAGAGGCATTGTATACGGGTGCTTCATCCACTAATATTAAGTTTTGATCTGCACCACCACCTCGTACATATAAACCTGTATTACCATCACCAGCTACTTGCACACCGGGAAGGGTTTGAATGTTTTTAACAATATCTACTTCGCCAAATAAAGCCGGCAATGTTTTTATCTCATCCACCGTTATTTCCGTAGAGCCCATTTTAGTACTTGTCACATTCTCATCGGGGGCTTTCCCTGTTATAACTACTTCGTTCGCTATTTGAGAATCCTCTTCTAGAATGAAACTTATTGATACGTTATTATTAACACGAATATCTTTTTGTTCTACTTTATAACCAAAATATTCTACTATCAGTGTATAGTCTCCTTCCTTCAAAGGCATTTTAAAATCTCCATCTTCGTCAGAGGCTACACCAACCGAGCCATCGCTGATTCTAATAATAGCCCCAATGAGTGGTAGTCCTGTAGTATCGTTTACTTTACCTGATACTATATACTCTTTCTGTGCTTGAGCAAAATTTGCTCCTATAAAAAAAACAAAACAAATGTAGATTAGGGATTTCATTATTCGTGTAATTTTATTCTTATTCTTTTAATTAAACAGTTAATTTAAAATCTATATTTTCAAATATAAAATCATAAACATTTTTTACCGATACCATTTACGAATATTATTTACTTTCTTCAAACTGATAGATTAATAAGGTGTCGCCCTGTATTAAATGCAATCTTTTATTTGTAAGAATAGCAACACTGGCACCTTTAAATAGATCATTGGTATATTTTTGTTCTTTGTAGGTATAAATATTCATGATGTGCATGCATCCATCTTTAACAAATACCAAATTATCGCCATAAAAACTAAAATAGGTAAGTCCTGTTACAGGTATCCGAGTTTTATAATTTCCCATATTGTCAAAAATTAATATTCCGGAATTTGCATCATTAATAAAAAGCAAGTTTTGATATTCGCGCATGCAATTCATATTATACACTTCAGGATCAATAATTAAATCTAATGGTGTATTGATGTCAATGGTATAATATTTAGAATTTAATTTTTTTAAACTAAAATCTTGATCGTCTACCAACCAAATATTTTGATCAAGTGAAGGTGTTGCTATACGTGCAAATCCTACCAGCGCACTTGGGAATGAAAGTGTTTGAGATTGCATCAAAAAACGATCGTAGTAGTAATACACTTGATAATCGCTGTAAAACACAAAAATGTTTACATTACGCGTGGCTTCAATAGATGTAATTTGTCCTCTACGAGGCGGTGAAGCCAATACAAATTGTTTCCCCAAAGAATCTAGTTTATAAATATTGCCAGAATGATCTGTTAAATAAATAAAGCCATACGCATCGGAAGATACGCAGCCAATTTGCCCTGGAATTTTAGAAGAGCTTAAGGGTTTAAATACCTGAGCAAAAATATTTTGTGACAGAACAAAAAGTACACATACGAAAATTAATTTAAGGGATCTATCCATGGTATTAATTTAAGTGTTTCACCATCAAATTCTGCATACGTATTATAACCTATCCAATCACCTATATTTACATATCTACTGTGTTCGCCAACTTTTAAATCTAAGGGCAAATGACGGTGACCGAAAATATAGAAATCTCTTTCTAAGATTGTGTGTTGTTGGTTACAATATTGCCATAAGAATTCTTTTTCTGCAAAGAACGTTTCGTCGGAATTATGCAGACGACTTTTGCCCGACCAAAACTTGGCAATTCCCATGCCAATAGCAGGCGGTGTCATTTTAAACAACCACTGAAAGAACGGATTAACAAATACTTTCTTTGTGCATTTATAGATGTGATCGCCAGGGCCTAAACCATCGCCGTGACCAATTAGAAATTTTTTACCAGCAATTTCCCAATCAATGGGTTTGTAAAAAACTTTCGCCCCCAATTCCTTTTCAAAGTATCCAAACATCCATAAATCATGGTTGCCTGTATACATATAGACCGGAATACCTGCATCCGTTAGGCGTGCAATTTTACCTTGTAAGCGAATAAAACCTTTAGGGATTACATGTTTGTATTCGAACCAAAAATCAAATATATCTCCCAATAAAAATACCGCTTGTGCATCGGGTGTTATAGAATCTAAGAATCGGATTATTTTATCTTCTCTTTCGCGACTTTCTTTGTGATTAGGGACACCTAAATGAAAATCAGATAAAAAAAATATTTTTTTTCCGGGTTGAACGGTTTCAATGTACTGAGTCATCAATTAAAAAGACTAATAATTCTTTTGGACCATGTGCACCCAAAACCAATGTTTTTTCAATATCAGCAGTTCTGCTTGGGCCTGTTTCTAAACAAATCATAGAAGGAATATTCGCACCATATTTTGTACGGATAAATTCCAAGCCATCTTTAATATCATATTGAAGCTGTGACGTTTTAGCAATCACAACGTGTATATGCGGGTAAATAGAAAGTCTTCGTCCAGATAAGTTTGCTGAACTTATTAAGGCACTTCCTGTACGAGCAATTAAGGCTTCACAACTGGTAATACCAACCCCTGCTTCGGTAAAGTTTTTTTCGCTGGTATCAAATACTAAGTTTGATGGGGAAAGTAAATCTATAATTGCTTTTTCCCAAACAAATATATTTTGAAATCCTTTAATGGATGCAACGTTTGAAATTACAGCACACAATTCAGATTCATTTTCTACGAAATAAAACTCACCCTTGTGTTGTAAAAATTGTTGCGCAAAAATAACAGACAAATCCCCTTCCGGAGATTTGCTGTAAATATCTGTAACAAAGTTTGGCTCTGGAGGAATTGGATTCCTCCGAGTCAAACCTTGTCTGATTTTTTTTAAAATTGCTTCTTTTGCAGGATTTAAGGCCATTCAAATAAACTATTTATTATATGACCCTTCGTTTGTTGTATATGTTGAAGAGCCTGTATTTGCTTCTTGTGCAGCGGGATCAGGAATAATGCTTGGCACCGGTACATCAACCCTATTTGTAAATGCTTCGAGTGTTGTTTCGGTTTCAAACGGACGTTTACCAATTAATTGTACTAAATCTGCTTGAAATAAAATTTCCTTTTCTAATAATTGTTGTGCAACTATTTCTAGTTGTTCGCGCTTATCAAGTAATAATTTTTTCGTTCTGTTGTAGGCTTCATTCACAATGTTGCGAACTTCCTCATCTATTGTTTGTGCAGTAGCTTCAGAATACGGTTTATTGAATGAATAATCGCTGGCTTTGGAATCGTAAAACGAAATATGTCCAATTTTATCATTCATACCATAAATAGAAACCATACCATAAGCCATTTTAGTAATGCGTTCCAAATCGCTCAATGCGCCCGTTGAGATCTTATTGAAAATGATATCTTCTGCTGCCCTACCTCCTAAAGCCATACACATTTCATCTGTAAGCTGTTCAACAGTGTACAAGAACTGCTCCCTAGGAAGATACTGCGCATAGCCTAAAGCTGCAATACCACGTGGTACAATACTTACTTTCACCAACGGATCTGCATGCTCTAAGAACCAACCAGCAACAGCATGGCCAGCTTCGTGGTAAGCAACAATTTTCTTTTCTTCTGGAGAAATGATTTTCGTTTTCTTTTCAAGACCACCAATCACTCGATCAATTGCGTCTTGAAAATCTTGCATTTCAATTTGATCTTTATCTTTACGTGCAGCTATTAAGGCAGCTTCGTTACATACATTCATAATCTCTGCACCAGCAAAACCTGGCGTTTGTGCAGCGATTTTTTTCGCATCTACATCTGGACCTAATTTCAATGGTTTCAAATGCACTTTAAATATTTGCTCTCTACCGACGATGTCTGGTTTGTCAATACTAATCATACGGTCAAAACGACCTGGACGAAGTAATGCAGCATCCAATACATCGGGACGGTTTGTTGCAGCCAGAATAATAACGCCAGAATCTGTTCCGAAACCATCCATCTCTACTAATAAAGAGTTCAATGTATTTTCACGTTCATCGTTAGAACCCGGCATAGAACCGCCTTTACCACGCATACGACCGATTGCATCAATCTCATCAATAAAGATAATACAAGGTGCTTTTTCTTTTGCTTGTTTAAATAAGTCACGCACACGTGCAGCACCTACACCAACAAACATTTCAACGAAGTCAGATCCAGAAAGAGAGAAGAATGGAACACCCGCTTCGCCCGCTACAGCTTTCGCAAGCAAGGTTTTACCTGTACCTGGAGGGCCAACTAATAATGCACCTTTAGGAATTTTACCACCTAATTTTGTAAATTTTCCAGGGTATTTTAAGAAATCAACAATCTCTTTTACTTCTTCTTTTGCTTCATCCAAACCTGCAACATCTGCAAACGTAATTTTCACTTTATTATCTTGATCAAATAAAGCTGCTTTCGATTTACCTATGTTGAAAATTTGTCCGCCGCCGCCGCCGCCAGACATACGTCTGAATAGCAACCAAATTCCACCAAACACCAATATCCAAAAGCCCAATGAAATCAATTGATTAGTAACCTCAGCACGATTGCTATCTACTTCAATCGGAATACGATTTTCTTCGGGTACATTATTATCCTTCAAAAACTTTTCATAAATCGTTGTGAAATCATACGATGGAGAAATTTCAAATTCGAAGTGTGGCCCCTTAGATGAATTGGTTGACAATAAGCTTTTTTCTTCTTTGAAATACTTTTTATAATCGCCTCTATCCAATGCTTCTTTATTGATTGTAATTTCAAC
>ERZ724508.538-NODE-538-length-26497-cov-6.092202_pt1 | contig 26497 bp, 25 predicted proteins | sample MGYA00376041_ERZ724508 | MGnify/ENA primary metagenome ERZ724508 (study PRJEB28724, sample SAMN07190887) | wastewater metagenome | isolation source: effluent of sewage treatment plant in Hong Hong | place: USA: Christiansburg, Virginia | collected 2016-03-01 ...
TTGTCTAAATTATTCGCCTAAACCAGTTGCTCCCCAGAAAATGGATGTGACCCTATTGTTGCCAGGCTGCATTTCCAGCGAAATCAATAAACTATTTGTACCATTATTTTTTATATAAGAGTCAGGTTTTGGATATTCTCTTACCACACGGGCTATGTCTTTTACACGGATAATATTTCCTGTGGGGTCTGTGTAAACGATTTGATTTTTAATATCTTCTTCCGTCTTGTAAGTGGCTGGTATATGTATCGGTGTAATGAGTACGCCATTATCTAAGTCCCCGCCATAATATACTGAACCTTCCAACTGTGCTGCTAACAAAACACTCATAGGCTTTACACCATAATAAGCTAATTTATCATTGTCGGGATAAATGACGATTTGCTCCTGCGTCAATCCAAAGTGTTTTACTTTTGAAACGGCTTTTATTTTTCGCAATTCTGTTTCAATTATTTTTAGTTCGCGGTCAAGTTCTTTAAACGTTTTACTATCAGATTGCACAGAAAGTAAAATAGCAGATGTGTTGCCAAAATCATTGTTGGCTATTAAGGCTAAAACTTGTGGAGGCAATTCAGATTTTAGATTACCCAAGCCAAATTTAATTTTATCCCAAAAAGCATCTGGGTCTTTTACATTGGTGTTTACTTCTACAAAAACAATCAGCATCCCTTCCTTGGAAATGGAATACGTTTTTTCTCTGTTTACTTCTTCAAAACCATACAGAAAATTTTCCACTTTGGTGGCCAATTGTTCTTCTACCTGTTCAGAATTAGCTCCGGGATAAACACCAATAATTAGTCCCTGACGAATAGTAAACTCTGGAAATTCGTTTCTTGGCATTACGATCAATGCAAATACGCCAAACAACACCAAAATAGATGTAATGATAATGGCTATCTGCTTGTTCTTCATAGCCAACTCTATAATATTGAAATTTTTCTTTTCCATAATTACTTGTTGATTTTAACAACTGAACCGTTTCTTAACTTTTGTTGCCCTGAGATGATGATGTTTGCGTTCTGTGGAATTTCGCCTTCTACCAAAACGTTGTTGTCAATCAGTCTAATGGTTTTAACAGGTATCTTTTCGGCTTTTCCTTTATTTTCAACATATATAAATTGATCTCCATTTACGTCTTGCTGCAGGGCTTTATTAGATACCAATACCCCTAATCGATTGTCTTGTGTTACAACCTGAACCGAACATACCATTCCAGGTTTTATATTGCCTGTGGTATTCTGAACTTCTATTTTAACAGGGTACGTGTGCGATAATATATCAGCAGAAACGCCAATTTCTTTTACCGTTCCTGGTATCGTTTTATGAATTGCATTGATCGTGATTTGTGCCGTTTCGCCTTTTTTAAACAGGCTTATTTCATTTTCAGAAACCGGTATTTTGACGTAAACAGTTTGTATGTTCAGCAACTCAAAAATGGTTGATGTAGGTACTACATTCATACCCGGCTGTATATATTTCCTACCTATAACACCACTTTCAGGTGCGTACAGGTTACAGTCACGAATGCTTTTTTGTGCTATGGCTACTGTTCCTTTTGCCTGAGCCAAACCTGTTTCCACTTCAACCCATTTTATTTCAGGAAGTGTTCCGTTATCTTTCATTGGTTTCATTCTTCGATAAGCATCTTCTGCCTGTTGCTGGCTGCTTAATGCTACCTCATAGGCATTTTGAACATTGGAAGCATTCACTTTAGCTAATAATTGCCCTTTGCTTACAGCCTGTCCTTCATCTACCAATACTTCAGTGACTGTTCCCATTGTGGCAAAACTCAAAGCTATTGTTTTCTGAGCCTCTACCACCCCCGAATAGCCCGATTGGATATGTCCGTTGTACGTTAATGGCTGTTCTGTTTGAATATTTACCACATCCTTGTTTTCTGCAACTAGAGTGTGCTCTTTTTGCGTACAACCCATGAATACAAGTATTCCTGCTAATCCTAAATAATTTATCCTGTTCATTTTTTTGTTACTTTAAATTGTACTATTGGACCAAATTCGTTTTTTAGTCTATTTTTTTGCAAAAAAAATGCTCCGAAAAGCAATTTTAATTTGTTTTTCCGATGCCTTTTATAAGAATTTCAACCAAAAAATCCGCTTTTTCGGCCAAATCCTTATTTTTGCTATTGGTTATTATATCCATTTCAATTCCTCTAATACAACTAACAAAAAGTTCGCTTAGCATTTCTATTTCAATCTGTATCTCTGCTTTGAAAAGCCCGCTTTTAATGCCTGTATTGAGTATATAGCTTATTTGATACATTTCTTCTTTATCGTACCGATTGCGCAGTTTTTGAAACATATCATTGACTTTTGCGGTGTGAAAATCCGTTTCAATAGCAAAACGATAAAGATTAACTTTGCCTTTTAATGTATTAATTTTTGTTACTATATATGTTTTTAACATTTCTATAGCATCATTTTCTTTCTCAATAGTTGTTTTTACTGTATTGAAAAAATCGTCTATTTCCTGATTAATTACTTGGTCAAAGATTTCTTCCTTACTTTTAAAATAATGATACAACGTACTTTTGCCTTTACCTGCTTCTTTGGCTATATCTTCCATCGTTGTCTTATTCAGCCCATACTGCTGCATCAGCTTTTTGGCAGCATCTATTATGCTCTGAATAATAATTTCATCTTTTGTCATACATAAAACGATTAGACCATATTCGTATTCTAGTATTCAAATATAGAAATAGTTTTTTTGTTGTGCAAATTTTCTTTTTCCGTCTGTGTTTGTAAGGTGAAATGAACTCTCAAGCAAGAATTATTTGGTTGGCGGGCTTGGTAGGGATTACAAATGTGCTCTTAGTGATGGTTAAAACTGCATTTTCTCGTAAGTGGGGGATGAAAATATAAAAAGGGTTTTGCCGGCTTGCTATCTAGTTTCTGTCTTTCAAAAGTCAGTTCATTGGTTTCTGCAGGCTAGATGCGGATTACAGCAAACGTATATACGTGTGAATGATTCGGAAGAATAAGCATTAGATACAATTTATGCCGCAACCGCCATTGTCCAAAGTGCCAAGCAGCTCCCTAAAACGGATGTGTTTTTGTAAGTCGTTTGATTTTTTAGTTTAATACCCAGAAGCAGCAATATTGACATCTTTCCAATGATCAATATCTTTTATACGTTTGGTGTACATGTTGCTCATAATGTGCTAAGGTACTTTCCCAAATAATACTATTTTAACACATTGTGGATATTGATCTTCAGAACTTGTTTGACGAAGTAGACTCTCCATTTTACTAAATCACATTTATAAGAAAGTAGAATGCCTCGTAACGTTGCGCCTAATATGCCTTTGCTTGAGAACGCCTATATTAATTAAAGGCAAACTAGCCAAACGAAGCAAGGAGGGAGGAGCGTGAAGAAAACTTCCGGTGGAGGTTTTTAGCGACTAGCCAGATTGTAGCGGAGGCCGATTGGTGCTATGGGATAAAAGTATTGACACTCGTTTTTTAGCGGAAACCGCTGCATATCCCGCCCCAAAGCGGGAACCCTAGTTGTCATTATCCCGATTAGGTCGGGAGTGGTGTGAGAGGCACATTCCGTTGGTATTTGTACTAGCGGAGCGGTCTACACGACTAGCGGCTGGTATTTGTTTTTCGTTCGGGTAGTTCTGTTGGCGATAATCCGAATTGTTTTTTAAAAGCGTATGAGAACCTAACTTGAAAAATATTATTTTTTTGAATTTTTCTTAACTAATTCGTAAGAATTTGTTACCAGTTCAAAAACTTTTTTATCCGAAACGTCCTTGTTGAATTCCACACGTATCCAATGTTTTCTACTAAGATTGAATGGATTTCCAACAGCCAGGTAGCTGTCTTTTAACTCCTCTAATTTATCAATGTGGCATTTTATAGTACAGCTTTCAAAATTGTCTATATCTAGCAGACAGAACATTTTACTGTGAACATAAAAAACCAGTATCGAACGGGAATTGCGAAAAAAACCTTGAAAAGGCATTCCTTCATCTGTATCAGGAAGTGAAAGGCAAAATAATCTAAATGTTTCAATGTCCATTACTTTTGGATGCTGTTAGCTCTGTTGGCGATAATCCAAATTGTTTTTTAAACGCGTATGAGAAGTGTGATAAGTTTTCAAAACCAACTTCGTAATACACATCAATCGGTTTTCTGCGTTTTTCAGTCAGTTGATAATAGGCAAGTTTTAAGCGCTTTTCTGTTAGCCACTTTTGTGGCGTTGTACTAAATGCTTTTTTGAAATCACGTTTAAATGTTGTTAAACTTCGACCAGTTAGGTAACTAAATTTTTCGGTTGGCATATTAAACATATAATTATGTTCCATAAATTCGACAAGATTGATTTTGTGGGGTTCCGAAAAATCGGATAGGATTTTATCAATGTCTTTGTTTATAGAACGCAATATGGTAATTGCTTCTTGAATTTTTAATTCTGAAAGGTCTTGTTGTAATTTGTAGTTCAAGTCAAAATACGGAAGCATAGATGCGAACAGACTGTCTAATAAAGGACTTTTTTTAAGTGAAATAAGGATGTCGGTTTTAGAATGCTCAAAGACTTGTATTTTTTTATTTTCGTAAAATTCTCTTAAAACGGAATTGGTCAGTCTAATAATAATTGCTTTATAAGGCAATCCGTCTTTTTCTTGTTTTATTAGCGTTGCCAAACGGTTTCTTGGTAGCAAAAGGGTTTCACCTGCTCCAAAAATATAAGTTTGATCAGATTGGATGACTCTTAATTCGCCAGACAATACTCGAACAAGAGAATGTTCTTCTGAAATTATTTCGCTTTTGAAGCTGGTATCTTCACTGCAAGTAAAAACAATTTCAGCGTTCGTATTTGTTTGTTTTGTTGCCATAATACTAAGGTAAAAAAATAAATACGGCTCATTAATGTGAGCCGTATTTATTTCAATTATTAAATTTTAAATTTTGTCTGTGTCAATGCTTCACTCAGCGTCCACAGTTTTTGAGCTGATTCCATATCCAATGCAAATGGTGCTACACCAGCAAATCCAGCTGGGTTTTTATAGACAGCCGCAATGCTATCATAGTTAGCCGCATCATAGTGAGCAATGTCAACATCTTCTAAATATACTCCTCCTATATTTTGAAGTTTCGGACTCGTTGCAGCCCATACAGTTGTTGCAGCTGCTTGTTCTGTGGTTTTCTGTATTTTTTCCATTGCAGCTCGAGATACCTCATTTACTGTTCCGTCCGGATGTAAAATATTTAAAGCAACCATATCTTCGAATGTCAAATGTTTTCCCAAATTAGTACTTAAACTAATTCCTGGGTGAACAGAATACGCTCTAACTCCGAATTGTTGTGCCTTTTTATCTAGTTCTACTGTAAAGAGGATGCTTGCTGTTTTAGATTGACCATACGCTTCAAATTTATCATATTCTTTTGTGTGGTAGTTTACATCATCAAAAAAAACGGGCGAATAATGGTGTGCCGAAGAAGAAACAGTTATTATTCTTGCTCCATCTGCTTTTTTTAATGCATTCCAGAGTTTGGATGTAAGTTGAAAATGCCCTAAATAATTGGTCGAAAATTGTACTTCATAGTTTCGTGCATCGCGTTGCAAAGGTTTCCACATAACACCTGCGTTGTTTATAAGCAAATGTAGCGGTCTGTCAGAAGCTAAAAATTTTTCTGCAAAAGCGTCAATAGAAACAGGGTCTGTCAAGTTTAAAGCTGTTACTTCTACGTTGGCAATTCCTTGTACATTTTGCTTTGCGATTTCCGTATTTCTTGCGGGAACAATAACCGTTGCACCCGCTGAAGTCAATGTTTTGGTAATTTCTAAACCAAGTCCACCGTCACCACCTGTTACAATTGCTATTTTTCCTGTAAGGTCAATCCCCTTTATTACATCATTCGTTGTTGATGTTGCGTTGAAGCCAGAGTCTATTGGTTTCTGTAATGCTCCGTAGTAATTTGTTTGTCCCATTTTTTAAACGTTGTTATGTGTTGAAATTTTGTTGGGACAAAGGTAGAAAGCATTTTGTAGGGTAACTTTGTTTTAAAGTCCGAATTGCTTTGTTTAAAGGGTCTACGTTATACTTGCCGCCAACGGCTATGGTGGCTTTTGTGGTATGGCTTGAAGCGCTGCGCTTTGCTAGACGCCGCACCCAGAATTTATACCGATCTTCAGCGTAAACTTTTAAATTTGCTCTTTCCGACTTAAAGTTGGACTACTTTAACAGCGGGATAGGAGCGGACTTAAAAGTACCGCACTCAATATTATCAAAGGAGCCAACAATAAATGACACTAAGTGTTATATGCCGTTTTTATTGTCATTTCTGAAGTATTCATTTATTTTAGATCTATAACTTTCAACAATCCAGTCATTTCGTTTGATATAAATATCTCTAATATTATCTGCATTGTTGCTCCAAACATAACAACCTCTATCGTCATACATTTGAAAAGCTTTATCAGTTATTGGGTCAAAAAAGAAAATCCTTTGGTTAATACAAGGATCAAATCCCATTTCTAAATTTGCAATTCCGTTAAGAATATTTTTAATATCTATATTTTTGATTGCAAGTTTTCCAATAACAACTCTTACTTCACGTTTTTCTGTAAATAGGTTTTTATTTTCGTCAGCCGCTATATAAGATGCATTTATGATTTCGAATTTACTATAAAATCCCACAAACTCATCTTTGGGAAATTGCTTGTATAAATAATCATTTGATGTATTTAAAATATTTGCTCCTTGATATTCATATATTAAAACAAAAATTTCATGGGCGGATTCTTTGAACGTTTCATTAAATATTGTAAATGCTCTATCTGTAGCTTGATTTACTCTCTTAATCGTTCCGTTTTTATTTTCTCCACCAAGTTCAAATCTAATGTGAATTTGTCCCTTAAGTGGATGTTCTGAATCAATTTTAGAATAAGGATATGCTCTGTCAAAATATGATTGCAATTCTTCTCTTAACATTAATTATTGCTCTAAAGGTAGCGGTAAAATGGCTTATAATGGCTATGGTGGCATTTGTAGCGGTATTTAAAGATAAGAAGTTTAAAGAAACAAAGTAGACAAATTACTGCGGAAAATTATATCCAATTTTGCCATAAGAATTCCGCAGGAATTTGGCGGAGAATGAAAGAGCTCTACTGTTTCCTTGCAAACGAACCGCTATAAATTGTATGTATTGTTATAAGCCGTTTTCATTCAGTCTAACAAATATTTCACTATCGCTAAATCCATCATTTTTTATAAACTCTTTGAACTGTTTTTTTGTCGCTGTAAAATTGTATGGCGAAACTGTGTCCTGTGGAGTTTCAGTTATTTCCATTAAATTTTCAATGTCGATTTTTGTCGAAATGGTGCTTAGTATAAGTTGTCCATTTGTCAATTGAATTTTCTTTACTTCCCAGCTTGTCTTATCGTAACGTTTGTTTAGAAAATAATAACCTTTTAATTTTCTAACAACATTGTCATAGTCCATTCGAAACAATGTATCTATGTAATGTATATGAGTTATTAAACTGTCACCTTGACGCTTAATTAAGATTTTCTCTTTTGTCTGAATGTTTATAATAGTATCGCCAGAAAGTTGCTCCGTACTGTCAAGTTGATTTAGATGGACTTTATAATCATAGTCGTAAATTCTTTGAATTAATTTGTCACTAACTAACAATGTAGAATTATCAGCAAAGTTCAAATATTGTCCTTGTAACCGTTTTGGAAATTTTGACAAATTTTCAATGTCAGTCGGCTGTGGTTCGCTAAAAGTCGCAGGTGGTTCACAAGCAAATAAATTTGTTAAAATGACAAATATCAATATTAGTTTGTGTCGTTTCATTGTTGTACTAAAATGGCTTATAACGTTGATGGTGGCTTTTGTTGTTGGCCTTGAAAGCACCTTGCATTCCTAAACACCGAACCCGCACAACCTTTTAAATTTAATCAAATTGTGCGGACTTATAAGCGCCAATCTCAAAATTATCAAAGGAGCCAACAATAAATGTAAGCTATTGTTACAAGCAGTTTATATTGTTATCCGAGCACTAAATACTTTAAAGTCGTTAAAACTATTTATATTTTCCTTATCGTTCTCGTCAATTCTATATCCTTTAAGTTTATCGAAATCTCCAAGGTCAACCGCTTTAAGGAACTCAGCAATTTTATTTACAATAACTTGTTTATTTTTAGATCGAAAACATTCTAATAATTCAGAATCATTCCAATTTTTACCTCTAAATAAATGTATACAATATCCTGTGGAATCATTTGCTAAATTATCGTAACCATACCAACCAAGATCTAAATGATATTTATCCTTAGTAGTGTATAACAAGGTTTCTTGAGAGTAAATGTTAGATTCCTTATCATCATTTGGAAAATCACCATTTGGGTCAATATCGTAAAAAACATTTCTGACAATTTTCCAATACGGAGAAATATCCAGTTTTTGAAAGTTATATTTATTGGAAGGCATCGTCATTGAAATTGCTTGTAAAGGTTTGCAGCTACCCGAAGGGCGGGATTTTTACCGCAAAACTTGATTTGAAAAACTAAGCTTCCATTCACCACAAAACTGTCTTTGGAACACGAAACCCCGCCTTTTGGGTAGCTGCTGTGTGTGCCCAGTATGGGCATTTGTTGTATCGAAGATACAAAATATTCTAGAAGGTTAAAGTCCTTTATTGGCAAGTTGTTGAAATATATTGAGCCAATTAGCACGAGACAAGCTGGTTTGTCGTGAGACATGCAGTGAAGAAAGTCCACCGGCAAAAGTCTGTACCAAGGAACACGAATTGTATACCGAGGCTTTACAAATTGGGTTAGCGTCCACATCAACGCAAAGCCTAGAGACAACAGATTTGTATGAGTAGATACAATGGGAATAGACGGGAAGAATATGTCCTTACCTGGGGAGGTCTTCTAGTTACGAGTTAACCAAGAAGAAGTCAGCAGAGGCCATAGTAGTTTACAGTAACGAGCCAATTGACAAGATTGGAGGTCTCACACGTAAATTAAGGGCCAAACATTAAACGGTTTTAATTCGGTAAGGAGCCACCGTGTAGCCTTACCTTAAGCGAACCAAGGATAAACGAAGAATGCAATGATTGAACAGGTTATAAGCGGAAAGAATATACAGAAAGCTATACGCCAAACGGTATCTAATAAAGGTAGCGCTGGCGTTGATGGCATGACTGTATCTGAGTTGAAAGAATATCTTCAAACGCATCAAACAAGACTATTTACAAACATTGTAAATGAGAAGTACCGACCACAAGCCATTCTAGGAGTAGAGATACTCAAAGATAATGGCAAGACACGTTTACTCGGTGTTCCCACAGTTGTAGAACGCATGCTTCAGCAAGCCGTAAGTCAATCTGTAGCACCACACTTTGAATTAAAATTTAAAGAATACAGCTACGGTTTTAGACCCAAACGCAATGCGCACCAAGCAATTCAACAAGCACAGAAGTACATTCACGAAGGTTACGGCTACATTGTAGACATTGACCTTCAGAACTTCTTTGACGAAGTAGACCATGCCATACTGATTCAACTTATCTACCAAAAGATAAAATGCCCCGTAACGCTACGCTTGATACGCCTGTGGTTGAGAGCGCCAATAGTAATAAAAGGCAAACTTACCAAACGTAGAAAAGAGGGAGGAGCGTGAAGAAAACTTCCTGTGGAAGTTTTTAGCGACTAGCCAGGTTGCAGGGGAGGCTCAAGGTTCACCACTAAGCCCGTTGTTATCGAATATCATGTTGCATGAATTGGATAGCTTCTTGGAATTGAAGAAGGAAAAGTATGTACGCTACGCCGACGACTTTAGCATTTATGCAAAAGGCAAAGGCCGTGCTCAACAGATAGGCAATCAAGTTTTTCTTTTCTTGAAGAATAAACTAAAACTGACTATCAACAAAGAGAAAAGTGGCATACGCAGACCCACACAATTCCAAGTACTCGGACATGGATTTGAATCGAGGTATGAGAAAGGCTCAAAGGGTAAATTCCAATTGGTGGTAAGTGATAAAAGTATGCGCAAGTTGAAACGAGCGTTGAAAACGATTACCCGCAAAACGAGTCCAATGAGTTTTGACGAACGGATACAGAAACTCAAGCTACTACAACGAGGCTGGCTCAATTACTTTCGCTTGGCGAATATGATAAGCAAACTTCAACGTATTGATGCATGGGTAAGAAACAGACTTCGTTACTGCATTTGGACCGACTGGAAGAAACCAGAACGTAAGCGAAAGAATCTAATACGCTTGGGTGTTCCTTATGGAAAAGCGTATGCGTTTAGTCGAACACGTAAAGGAGGCTGGGCGATTGCTCAAAGTCCAATTTTAAATACGACAATAACCTTGGAACGACTGCGTAAACGAGGCTATGAAAGTATGGAAGTGTATTATCAAAAAGTAAGTCCCATGTTTAATGAACCGCTGTATACGTGACCCGTACGTACAGTGGTGTGTGAGGCGCACCTCATCACTTATTTAAGTGGTGAGGCCGTCTACACGATTAGCGGTAGTTTATATTTCGTTCTGCCTATTCCAATTTCTTGTCACATTGTCAATTTGGGTATTTGTCATTTTTTGTATCTTGATTAACGTCCTCAATCCGTGAATCATAATCATAGAAGCTTTTCCAGTTTCGATAAAATAATTCAAAATCGATCCGTTATGTAATTCTATTTGTCCGAGAGTAAATAAATTGACATCATTTCCCTTGAAATCACCATACAGTTTATCTATCGCACCTTCAATATCTCCGAAATTGTCTATTTTATTTGCTCTAGTTAAAAGTCGCTGAGTTGTCAAAATACTGTAATTGTCTGTATCAATAATTGTTGAACAAATAAAGAGTTCATTCTCATTCAATAAAATTTGAAGTTTTGAATTTGAAAAATCCGAATTAGATTCATAAAAATTAGTCCATCTAAAGTCATAAGGCTTTATTGTACTTCTCTTGATGGAAGCGATACAAATATTATGTTTTGATTTGTCAGTCTTTGTCATCGCAAATTACCGCTAACGTTTATGGTGGCTTTTGTTGTAGGCTTTAAAAGCGCTGCGCTTTCCTAAACGCCGAACCCGCACAACATTTTAAATCTAATCAAATTGTGCGGACTTAAAAGCGCCGGTCTCAATATTATCAAAGGAGCCAACAATAAATGTAAGCTATTGTTATATGCCGCTCTTATTCTGTCTCCTCTAAATCAAATTTAATAGCATAATATTTTAATAACCTTTGACCATTCTTTGGGTCAAAATCTTTAGTGGCTATGTATATTGTGTTTTTAGATGCCCAAAACATTGGGAATTTTTCATCCTGATTAATGTCAATATTTGCAAAATCAAATTTAAAAATTGACCAAACTCCAATCTTTGAAGATTTGCATATTTCAATTTGAAGAAAATTATCACAATCTTGCCTTTCCAATCCAACCCAAATACCATTTTTAGACATCACACCAAAATCGCCTCTAAACCTTCGATTAGCTGATGCCATTTCATTTGTACTACCAAACACGAAACATGCTTTTGGATAGTGTAAGTCAAATATGTAAAATAGATTTAAATCAAGTGAAGGATAAGATCCTTTATAGAAAGTAAGACATCTGGGTGAAATACATAATTCTCTCTTAGCAAGTTCTTTTTCACTTAATGAGTAAGTTTTTTCTATAGATTTAAATGCCTTTTCAAGTTTAGCAGTATCGATAATTTTGGTTTCAAGAGTAGCATTGTAATTATTCTTAAACCCATTTCTATATTCTACTTCAGTAATAGGTGTGAAGGAGAAAAATCGGGACCTTTCTTGTATTACTTGATTATCAACTTTGAATTTGACTTGATTTGTTGGGTTATTGAAACTCGTTAAAAATAAAGTTACAATGCAAATCAAAGTGATTTGAAGTCCTAATGTAAATTTGGTAGTTGTCTTATTCACGGTATGGTTTTAGAGTGGCATATAACGGTTGATGGTGGCTTTTGTTGTAGGCTTTAAGAGCGCTGCGCTTTCCTAAACACCGAACCCGCGCAACCTTTTTAATTTAATCAAATTGCGCGGAACTGAAAGCACAAAACTCAATATTAACAAAGAAGCCTACAATAAATGCTACTAAGTGTTAACCACAGTTAATATGAAAAGACCAGATAAAACCAAAAAAGTTTAAAATCTATTTCATTACAACTTTTATTATTTCAGTTTGGTATACAGGAGAATAAAGAATGAATTTATTCTCAAATGGAGCAATATTTTCTATAATTATATATTGTCCATATTCTTTCATTTCCATTAATTTTTGAGATGTAAATATCTCCTTAAACTCTTTAAATGTTATTGTGGGTCTTTTTTCAAATAAGTCGTATACCATTTTGTAGGTCTTTCTATTATTTGTATTAAAACTTCCCAGAGCTATTGTTGAATCGTTTTTAGCCATTTCCATAACTTTCATTTGAGAATATGGTTTTGCGACTTCACCTTTATTATTAAAATTAATTACTTTCAATTCATTTTCAAACTCGCAAATTTTATCCAAAACGATGCCGTTACCTTTTATATTAATGATTTTATATTGACACTTATTCAATATAATTGTTTTGCCAATATCTTTTAATGTTAATTCAATTTTATCATAGCCTATTAAATAATTCAATTCAAATTTTAAAAAACCACTTATGCTTTCATTAGCAGAGTAATTACTTTTGATAGGAGCTTTAAAAGAAATCTCGCCATAACCACAATTCACATCGTAGAATTTTTTTAATTCTAATTGTTCACCGCTTGTTTTGAATAGTTTATTTTCAATCAAATCAACTGATATAATATCATTAGATTGTTTATTAAATCTATCAATCAATTTCCCAGTAAATACTAATTGATTTTCTTCATTTATATGGATTTCCGAGGTACTATTAACTAATTCTGTACAGTCCAAAATTTCTTTTTGAGTTATAACTACTTTGAAAAAATCAGCCTCTTTATATTCCTCGAATTTAAATACATTATGTTTAGTATTATTATATCTAATAGAATCATTACTGTACAATGCTTTTACGAGCATATCTCTTTTTACTTCACTTATATCTTGACTAAATGCATTTAAGTTTATAATTACTATTGCAATTAATAATGTTAGTTTTTTCATGTTTTTTTAATTGTGGGTAACGGTTGATGTAGCTTTTGTTGTAGGCGCTAAAGCGCATACATTTCCTAAACTCCGAACTCGCACACAATTAAAATTAATCATTTTGTGCGAACTTGAAAGCGCCGCAGGTGGAATTATCAAAGAAGCCTACAATAAATGCTACTTGTTGTTATGTGCTTTACTTTTTCTCTGATTTACTAATCCTTCTTCCTGTTTTTAATATTTTCAAAGCAATATCTTGTTGTGCTTTAGATAAATCATTTGTGGCCAATGATAATGCTAAACAATTATTTATAGATGTATTAAAATTATTAATGTCTTTAAAATAAATTCCTGTCAAACCATTATGGGGTTTTTTGGCCCAAACAATTTTTCTATATTGATTGTCAATTGTATCAATACAGCAATTCATATTTTTAATACTTTCGGGTATATAAATAGCATAATCAAATTTTGTGTTATCATGTTCGCATATTGCGACATAATCACAACCACCTCCTAAAATGCTATCCTTTTTTGTTGCAGATCGAATTTCAAGAATATTAACTTTAGGCATATTAGTTCTATCATATTTGATACCTTCTTTCATAAAAAGATAAGGTAGATTATATTTCCATTGGCTGTCGAGTAAAAATTCAGATAGTGGTATGCCTAAGCTATTAGAATAGTAGCCATAATCAAATCCAAATTGCATACTATCACCTTTGATTATACCAACATAAGAATCAATTCCATTCTTAGTTATTAATTCGAAGTCAGATGGAAAATCAAACATGTAGTCTCCAACTTCGATAATTTTCCATTCATTTTCAGAGACTCTAGATTTAGGTTCACAACCGTATATAGAAATTAGTAAAATAAAAATCAAAAATTTTCTCATAGGTCCATTGTATAGAGTATTGCACATAACGTCTATGCTTGCTTTTGTTGTAGGCCTTGAAAGCACAAATTTGTCCTAAACACCGAACCCGCACAACCTTTTAAATTTAATCAAATTGTGCGGACTTATAAGCACCGATCTCAAAATTATCAAAGAAGCCTACAATAAATGCAAACTATTGTTAGGCACTTGCTTTTTGTTTGGTATTGTACAATACCAAACATTTTAATTCGTAATCTCAAATGATTGTTAGAAAACAAATCGAATAACAAATGCCAACGGACAATTTAAAAAGTATAAAATATCCAAAGGAGGCTAACGGTAAGTAACGCATACAATGTTTATTAGAAACCTGCACAGAAGTTAATGGATCACATTGAAGTTGAAAATATAAGTCGGAGGATTGTGGGATCTACGGACCCACTCTAAGACAAGCTTGTGCCTAACTAGATGATACAAGCACCCGGTTGCTTGTATATTTGACTTGTCTTAAGTTATCCGTTTTATTATCCGTTTATAAACGGATACCGAATTTTGAATTATTTTTTCTGAAATTCTTCAATCGTTCAGAATATCAGTGTATTGTAAACATAAATATCCAATCTTTTCATCTCAAAAACAAGAATACATTTATATTTTCAGAATTATAGTCCATACAGCACTATTTCAATTAAACAAGAGGAATTGTTATATGTTACAACGTTCAACATATAACAATGGTGTATTTTATTTTAAGCAGAAGCGAATGCAAGCTCTAGTCTATAACCATTTAGTATGAACACATTGAAAAAAGAGGTGGCGGTTAAATAGTCCATGTGACTATTTGACCAACGCATACTTTTTTTGCATTCAATAATGATAAACAAGATACTACTTGAACATTTGTAGATAGAATTCTAAGCAATAGTGTTTTAAAAATACACTCATTCGTATGCTTTTAAGGTCATGAAGCATTAAGCCTTCCGCATTAGGCTTTCGTCCTAAACACCAAATAAATCGCTCGACAAATAACGGTCTCCACGATCGCATACAATACTTACAATGATGCCCGATTCAATTTCGTTTCCCAAGCGAACTGCTGCAGCCATAGCACCACCACTGCTCATGCCTCCGAAGATTCCTTCTTCACGTGCCAATCTACGGGTCATCGCAATAGCTTCTTCTTCGCTTACATCCATCTTTAAATCTACGCGTGAATCATCAAATATTTTAGGCAAGTATTCAATCGGCCAACGACGGATACCGGGTATTTTTGAACCCTCAGTAGGTTGCACACCTACAATTTGCACGGCATCATTTTTTTCTTTTAAAAATCTAGACGTTCCCATAATCGTTCCTGTTGTGCCCATAGAAGAAACAAAATGCGTAACCGTTCCATTGGTATCTCTCCATATTTCTGGTCCGGTGGATTGATAGTGCGCCAACGAATTGTCTGGATTGGAAAATTGATTCAGCATAACAAAACCACCTTTTGCGACTTGCGCTTCAGCATAATCACGCGAACCTTCTATGCCAACAGCAGCAGGAGTGAGGGTAACTTTTGCACCAAATGCTTCCATGGTCAATACACGCTCTCGGGTAGAGTTGTCGGGCATTACCAATTCAATATCCAATTTATACAAACGTGCAATCATGGCTAAGGCAATGCCTGTATTTCCACTTGTTGCTTCTATCAGTTTTTCGCCGGGTTTAATTTCACCACGTTCCATAGCACCTTTAATCATGCCCAAAGCCGCACGGTCTTTTACACTTCCACCGGGATTATGCCCTTCTAATTTTGCAAAAATCTTCACATTGGGTTTGTTAAAAATGCGTGTAATTTCAACAAGCGGTGTGTTGCCAATAAAATCAAGAAGCGTTGCCATGTATGTATTTAGTTAATTTTTTTTAATTTGTTTATTTTCTGATTCTGGCGCCAGTCTTTAGCGTAGCGGGGACTGGTGTCGTTTATTTTCCAGTCTTTGAGTGGTTCTATTTATTATGCAGTCAAAGACTGCGAAATGTTAGACACCAGTCTGAAGACTGGCGCCAGCGGAAGATTGCGAAATGATAGACACCAGTCTGAAGACTGGCGCCAGTGAACGTTTGAAAGAGTTAATGTTTTTTTATTTTTATTTATTTGCTTATTTTCTATTCAAACCTTCAAGGTTTTTAAAACCTTGAAGGTGTCTGGCGCCAGCTATTCCTTTCCGTTTGGAATTTTTTTTTTGTTATTTGGAATTTCGACACAAATGTCAACCATTAAAACAACACCTAAACTTTCTTGGTACTTACTTCAATCTGCGCCTTATGATACACACGTGTGAAAGGTGGCACCGTTTCCGTTAACCAAACATTCCCACCGATAATGCTGTTGTGGCCTACAATCGTTTCACCACCCAATATGGTTGCACCCGAGTATATGATAACATTGTCTTCAATTGTTGGGTGACGTTTGGTATCTGCTTTGTCTTTCGATACGCTCAATGCACCTAAGGTTACACCTTGGTATATTTTTACATTATCACCAATTAGAGAAGTCTCGCCGATAACGATGCCTGTGCCGTGGTCGATGTAGAAGTTTTTGCCAATGGTTGCACCTGGGTGTATGTCGATACCTGTTTTGCTGTGTGCAAATTCCATAATGATACGGGGTATCAAAGGGATGTTTAAATGATATAAGGCATTTGCCAAACGGTAGAATGCAATGGTATAAAAACCGGGATACGCGCGAATCACTTCAAACTCGGAACGTGCAGCGGGATCACCGTTTAAAATAGCTTGAATATCTAATAATAGATTTTCATAAATAGTAGGTAATTCGTTCATGAAACGATCCGATAATTCATTTGCGGGTGCAGGTAAATCTGCTTGCATGGCAGTTAGTAACCGAGTCAATTCTTTTTGATACACACCCATTTGGATTTCTACATCTGCCACATCTTTATATTGAGATTGCGTTTGCTCTGGAAATAAAACCAATAGAATACGCGTCACTAAATTGCAGATGTCCGAAGTAGATGGGAAGGTACCTGCTTGTTGATGTTTTTGTAGTAGCGTTTCTAAAAAGTTCTTATTCATAATGGTAGATTTATTGTTATTATGTGGCAATTTATTCTTTTATTTATAGGCTAACAAATACAGCGCTGCATAGTTCAAAAATAATCAAGGATCTGGTTTATTAGATTCTATTTTTGAAAAACATGTGTCGTATCGTTTATCAAACCCTTGAAGGGCTATCTGTTAGCAGATGGTGTAAACTTTTGCACGCGTTTGTGTGTTGCAAGCTAGGATTAAAATAGAGTTATGAGTTCATTTTCAGTAGAAAAGATTGGTTTAGAACAGTCTCACCAGTTTGGCGCCTTATTTATAGATTATATCACTCAGAAAGAGTCTGTTCAGTCATTATATGCCTATTATCCCAACATAGCTGGCTTGGAAACGGCTATAGAGGCTCGTAGTAAAAGCACCTTAAACAGAAGTGTTCTGGTGGAACGTCTAAAGGCGCAGTACGGAGAACTATCCATTACTGGGAAGGTAGCGGCTAATATTGAATTATTGTTAAACGACAATACGTTCACCATTACCACCGGACATCAATTGTGTTTGGGTACTGGTCCCTTGTATATCATATTGAAGACCTTGAGTTGTGTAAAATTGTGCGAGGAATTAAAAAAGAAACACACAGCTGAAAATTTTGTACCTGTGTTTTGGATGGCTTCTGAAGATCACGATGCAGCAGAGATCAATCATTTTTATGTATTCGGAAAAAAATATACCTGGGAAACGACACAGACAGGTGCTGTTGGTCGCTTCGAAACAACAGGCATTGTTGAGCTTTTAGATACCATCAAAGATATACCTGATTGGTTGAAGGAAGCCTATCAATCATCTAGCACACTAGCAGAGGCTACTCGCAAGGTGATGCATCATTTATTTTCTGAATATGGCGTTGTGGTGATCGATGGCGACGATGCTGCCTTAAAACAGGAATTTGCTGGCGTGATTGAAAAAGAATTATTTAATCAATCTGCGGTTGCAGCCATGCATCAAACAAATACACAGATTGAAAAAGCAGGCTATGGCGTACAAGTAAATCCGCGCGACATCAATTTGTTTTATCTTAAAAATGATGTGCGTGAGCGGATTGAAAAACAAGACGATCGTTTTGTTGTGTTGCATGCAAACCTTTCTTTTTCTGCAGAAGAAATAAAAGCAGAATTAAAAGCACATCCCGAGCGTTTTAGTCCAAATGTAGTATTACGTCCACTGTATGAAAGTACGATCTTGCCTGATATTGCCTATGTCGGCGGACCGGGAGAGGTAGCTTATTGGTTGCAGTTGAAAGATGTGTTTTCCGCCTACAATACGTTTTTGCCTGTGGTATTTCCGCGTATGTTTTCTGGGATTGTGAGTAAGCAACAACACGCTAAATTAGAAAAAGCAGGGATTGCGGTATCGGAATTGTTCCTTTCTGAATTTGATTTAAAACAACGTGTGGTAGCTGTAACTGCACAAGAAGATATTTCGATTGAAGCACAGGTGCATGAAGTATCTAAAAGTTTTGATGCCATTACAACGATTGCAAATCAAGTTGACGGCTCGCTTCAATCCTGGGCGCAGGCTGAAAAGTCAAAAGCCTTAAAGCAGTTAGAAGACATTGAAAAAAGATTGCGCAAAGCCGAAGAACGCAAGCACGAAGAGAGTATTAAGAGTGTATTGGGGATTCGAGATAAAATTTTGCCAAATGGCAAATTGCAAGAGCGACAAGAATCGGTGTTTACTTTTTTAGTAAACGATGCAGACTTAATACAAAAAATGTATGCTTCGTTGGATCCATGTGCATTCAGCATACAACTGTGTTGTTATGAATAAAGAAACCGCACGTAGCATATACAAAGCCAAGCGCAAGGAGTTGACAGCAGCGGAGATTCACGTTGCGAGCGAAGCCATTGTGAAGCATGTGCTATTTTCGGAGATTTGTAAGCATGCACGTGTGGTACATATATTTATACCCATACCCAATAAAGCTGAAGTGGATACACATCTTTTGATAGATGCATTTTTTAAGCATCAACCAGAAATAAAACTTGCTACTTCTATTATTGTAGAAGGTGATTTGATGCATACCTACATCAATGCAGATACAACGTATAAAGACAACGCGTGGCATATTCCAGAACCGATAGAACGAAATCTGCTTTCAGAAAAAGACATCGATGTGGTATTTCTTCCCTTATTGGCATTTGATATAAAAGGCAATCGGGTAGGCTATGGTAAAGGTTTTTACGATCGGTTTTTACAAAAGTGCAAGCCCGATGTAATCAAAATTGGCTTGAGTTTATTTGAACCTACAGAAGAATTAATTGAAGCGGATGCCTGGGATGTGCCGATGGATTGGGCGGTGACGCCAAAAGGAGTAATGGCGTTTTGATTTTTTTAATCGCTTAGCTATTTGAGCCAAATTTTATTGTTATTGGAAACGGAATGATTGTATGGATAGAACAATCAATTTTATTCATGGAATATGATGTGTCACACAAATTATGATGTGTATCACAAATGTTTGTATGTAGGTAATGATCCCGGTAGGGATCACATATCTATAACAACCAATCCATACCCATATATCTACGCACAATCCTGAAGGGATTGAATGATTAATTGATGTTATTTTTGAATGTTACGCACCGTTCCTGGTAGCGCGTATGTGATGTTGTTTTTTTTCTATAAATAATGCCAACCCTTCGGGGTTTATGTGTAATGAATGTGATGGTATGCTTATTATAATAATGTCACCTCGTTGGGGTTAGCGCTGAGATGTGGAGGGTATAGAGGCTTGTTTTGCATTACCTTTATAACCTAATCAACAGATGCTATGAAATGAATTGAATTTATTCTATTTGAAATGATATAAATATACCCTTGAATATAATTCTTTAAAACAAAAATGCCAGTTACAAACATAACTGGCATTTCTTAAAACGTACTAAGTACTCTATACACCGTACTTAGTACTTTCCCTTATTCTTCAAGCTTCGTAGCTTCTTTAAATGAAGCCAATCCCTTCACGTAGATTTCATCTTTTTGATTGTAAATCTGGAAGAAGGCTTTGTTGCCCCATGCGCTACGTGCGATATATGCTTTTACATTATTTTGGATAAATGATTTAGAGCGGTTGTATTGTACATCATTGTATTTAACACCGTTCTTAGTTGCCAATGAAATAAGATCTTTAAGCATTGCTTCAGTTACTACAAATGATTTTAAATACGCATCGTAACCCATTTTGGTTAGCGTTGCTTTATTTTCTTGATAGTAATTTAAGGTGTATTCTCTAACAACATTTTCGTTGAATAAACCCATTAAATACTTTGTGTATTCGGATGTGTCTCTGCCTACAAATACATCGGGCATGATACCGCCACCGCCGTATACCGTTCTGCCTTTTAATGTTTTGAATTTTAATGAATCGTTGAAGTGGATACTGTCTGCATGGAAAAATTCACCATGTTGATAACGCGACAATAAATCTGAATCATAGGCTGCCGCATCTTCTTTGTCATACGGTTTTTGAATGCTTCTACCACTTGGCGTATAGTAACGCGAAATTGTAATGCGCAATTCAGAACCATCGTTTAAGTTAACAGGCATTTGCACAAGCCCTTTACCGAAAGATCTTCTACCAACAATTAATCCACGGTCGTTGTCTTGTATGGCACCCGATAAAATTTCAGATGCAGATGCACTTCCTTCATTAATCAATACTACGACAGGGCCACTTTCAAACGCACCCGTAACACGTGCACGAATTTCTTGATCGTATTTTGTCCCTTTACCATCTGTATAAACAATCATTTTATTGCCACTGATTAATTGATCTGCAATATTGGTAGCACGGTCTAAGTATCCGCCACCATTGTCTTTTAAATCAATCATCAAACGTTGCATGCCTTGTTTTTTCAAGTCGGTTAAGGCAACTACAAATTCGTCGTAGGTTTTATCTCCAAAACGAGAAATTTTAATATATCCTGTTGTTTTGTCAATCATGTACGCTGCATCAATAGAGTAGGTAGGTATTTTGTCGCGGATGATTGTAAACGTTAATAATTTATCTGAACTGCGTCTCTTGATTGTCAATACCACTTTAGAATCTTTTTTGCCACGCAATTTTTTAAACACAATAGCAGATGTAACGCCATTTCCTGCAACAAGTGCGCTATCAACTTTGATGATTTTATCGCCAGCCATCAAACCTGCTTTTTCCGATGGTCCGCCGCTAATAGGCGATACCACATAAATGGTATCTTTAATAATATTGAATTCAATACCAACACCTTCAAAATTGCTTTCCAATTGTGAATCGGCAATTTGTCTATCGCTAACAGGAATGTATGCAGTATGTGGATCTAATTTTTCCAACATTTGTGTGATGGAGTAATCGACAAGTTTGTCTACATTAACTGTATCAACATAATCTTGTTGTATGTAATTTAATACCTCTGCAAAACGCAAATAGTTGCCAGCAATGCTTTGTTCACTGCCTTTTTTAGACATCGCCGCGCCAATAAATATACCACAGATAACAGCTAGTGCTAAGAATATAGGTAAACGCATTTGGTAGAGAGAATTTTTCGGTTTTTGTTGGTCCATGATTTAATTAATATATATGATATTCAATAATATGTATTGTGTATTCAGAAATCTACGTAGGAATGTATAGACGTAAACAGTTCTCATTAATAGAAGTTCAATATAAGGAATAAAATACGTGTCTAGTTCAAGAATAGGGTATTTTTCACAATAAAAATCTGTGCATACATGTTTTTAAAATTCTGTGTATAACTACAAATAAATCAAAATCATCAAAAAAAGTATTATTTCTACTCTTTTTTAAAATTTTCTCTAAAATTTGGATAGTTTTTTTTCTCTAAAATCTGTAAATTACTGTTGTTAGACATTGAAGTTATTGAGATATATCATTTTTGAACAAACCCAATTTTAATACATTTATAAAAATGAAATTTAAATTGAAACGTATGCAATCAATACAATTGAGCAAAAAGCTGTTGGATCTTGTTGAACACGATTATGTATTTGCGAATGCTCTATTCTTCTTGGGAATAAAATTCTATCAATATAAAACCGAAACCTTAGAAGAGGTATTAGCATTGACGGGTATTACACTCAGTCAATTGAATAAAAAGGTTGACGAGCTGCACACGGAAGATTTTCCGGGCACAAATTTCTTTGCCTATTTTGAAGTGGATGCGGTAATTGAATATTTGAAACACGCGCATTTTCTATACATAAAAGAAAAAATCCCATATATCACTCGTTTAATCGAAGATTTAGAGGATACAGAAAAAATTACGCATGATTTAAAATTGATATTTCCCTATGTGATGGAAGATTTTATCAAGCATATTTATCATGAAGAAGATTCCTTGTTTTACTATGTCCGAAAATTGTTAACGGCAACAAAAGAAGGGTTTAACGAATCGGTGATGTTTGAGTTGATGAATAAATATTCCATTCAAACTATGTATAAGTATCATGAAAATGATGACGAAATGAAGGGAATACGTGAGTTGACCGATAATTACAGCATCGTTGGTAGTACAAATACCCATTTAAAAGTTATTTTAAAGGAATTGCAGACTTTTGAACGTGATTTGTTTGTACATGCTCGCATCGAAAATGAAGTCCTTTTTCCAAAAGCCTTAGAACTTGAGTCAAAAGTTGCTAAACTTGTAGCTGAATCTATAAAATAAAATGAATGGCGCGTATTTTAGCATTTGATTACGGAACAAAAAGAATTGGAATAGCTAGTACAGACCCGTTACAAATAATTGCAAACTCCTTAGATACGGTGCATCCCAAAGATGTAGTGGTCTATTTGAAAAAATACTTAACGACAGAGGCGGTAGAAGCCTTTGTCGTGGGTTTACCCCGAACCCTACGCAACGAAGAATCCTCGAATGCGGCCAATGTAAAAGCATTCATCAATCTTATCAAAAAAACCTTTCCTCAAATGCCTATTTTTGGCGTAGATGAGCGATTTACATCTTCGATGGCATTGGATACCATGATTGCGGGAGGAATGAGTAAAAAAGGCCGCAGAGATAAAGCCAACGTAGATAAAATAAGTGCAACCATCATTCTTCAATCGTTCATGGAACAGAAGAGTAATGGCACAGCCAAAATGATTTTTAAACCGGAGGAAGCAGAGGATGCTGAAGGCCTAACGCCTAAGGCTTAAAGCTGAAAGCGGAATACCTAATGCTTAAAGCTAATGAAACCTATAAGGTTTTGTTTATTTGATATGTTCAGTATCTCAAACATGGATTGTCTGGTTTATCGTAATAACTTCGAGTTTTAAAACCTTATAGGTTTGGAGTGGCACGATCTTCAACCATAGGCGTTCCGTCTTTGGCCTTAAGCTGAAAGCCGAATACCTTAGCTTTAAAGCTAAAAGCTCAAAAAACCTATACGGTTTTCTATAGTTGAAATGTATTTAATACCTGAACAGAGACTGTTTTATTGAATGCAATACCTTCGAGTTACAAAACCTTATAGGTTTGACTGTGACCGAACGCATTAGGCCTTAAGCGTTCCGCTTTTCGCTTTCCTAAAAAAGCCCTATATTTGAACAAATTATCAGTTAAATAATATGATTTATCCGATTGTGGCATACGGGGATCCTGTGTTGAAGAAAGTTGCCCAAGATATTGAAAAAGAAAAGGTTGATGTTATTAAATTGACTGAAGACATGTTTGAGACCATGGAAAATGCCCGTGGTGTTGGACTTGCTGCTCCTCAGGTTGGTTTAAACATACGGATGTTTGTGATTGATACGGCCGTGTTTGAAGACGAAGAAATTACGCCTATACGTAAAGCATTTTTCAACCCAATTATTGAAGAAGAGTGGGGCGATGAATGGCCCTATGAAGAAGGGTGTTTAAGTATACCTGGTGTACGTGCAGATGTATACAGACCCTCAAATTTGCGCATCAGTTATTTAGATGCCGATTGGAATGAACATATTGAAGAGTTCGATGGCATGGTTGCGCGCGTAATTCAACACGAATACGATCACATCGAAGGTGTTTTATTTGTAGATCATTTATCGTCTATTAAAAAACGTTTATTGAAAGGCAAGCTTACAAATATTAGTAAAGGCGATTGCGATGCTTCGTATCGCATGAAATTTCCCATAAAAAAATAACATACATTCTACCATCGATTGCAATGCATTCGATGGTAGAATATTTTATTATCGCGAAGCTATTTAACAGAAACATGGAACAGCCTATTGTTAGTAAGCTTCCAAACATTGGATTGAATATTTTTTCTAAGATGTCGGCTTTGGCTCAGCAACATCAAGCCGTAAATCTCGCACAAGGATTTCCTGATTTTTCTCCATCTGCTGAATTGATTGACTTGGTGCATCAATACATGCTAAAAGGTTTTAATCAATACGCACCAGTTGCAGGAGCAAGGCCCTTAGTAGAAAATTTGTCGCATAAAGTGAATATGCTTTATGGTGCAACCTATAATCCCAATACAGAAATAACGATTACCTGCGGTGCAACAGAGGCCTGTTATACCGCATTGACTTCTATACTTCATGAAGGTGATGAGGTGATTATTCCAGAACCTTGTTTTGATGTATATTTGCCTGCCATAGAATTAAGTAAAGCGAAGGCTGTTTTCGTTCCACTGCGCTTTCCAGATTTTAGTTACGATTGGCAATTGATCCGTTCAAAAATCACTCCGCGTACCAAACTTATCATCATCAATTCTCCGCATAATCCTACAGGCTCTATCATTACTGCGGAAGATGTGAGGCAGTTGCAACAGATTGTAGAAGAATTTAATCTCTATGTCTTGAGCGATGAAGTATACGAACACATTGTGTTTGATGGTAAAAAACATAGTAGCATTTCAAGTAATCCTTTTTTGAAAGAGCGTTCTTTTGTGGTGGGTTCTTTTGGTAAAACGTACCATGTTACGGGTTGGCGCTTGGGCTATTGCCTTGCACCAGCCGCCATGATGGTGGAATTTAAAAAAGTGCATCAATACAATACATTTTGTCCGGTAGCTCCCATGCAGTTTGCTGTTGCAGACTTTATGAAGAATACATCGGAATATGAAAACCTTTCACAATTCATTCAGACGAAGCGCGATTTATTTTTAAATCATATCAAAGAAAGTCGTTGGGAAGTGATTCCATCGAGTGGCACCTATTTTCAATTATTATCATACAAATCTATTTCTTCTGAAAACGATATAGACTTTGCCGATCGCTTAACCCGCGAATTTGGTTTGGCATCGATACCTGTATCCGTATTTTACAACGACAAAACCGATCATAAAATGCTGCGGTTTTGTATTGCAAAGAAAGATGAAACCCTATTAAAAGCTGCCGAAATTTTATGCAAGATTTAAGTGTAACACTCATTCAAACGCCCTTGTACTGGGAAGATGCCGTAGCAAATCGTGCGATGCTGGAAGAGAAAATAGGCAGCATCGATAAAACAGATGTAATTGTATTGCCTGAAATGTTTACAACAAGCTTTACAAATAATGCATCCAAACTTGCAGAGCATTCTAACTTGCATACATTTAAATGGATGAAACAAGTTGCAGCACAATCGGGTGCATGTATTGTTGGGAGCTACGCAGTAAAGGTAGGAGAGCAGTATCACAACCGTTTGCTTTGGATGCAACCTGATGGCGTGTATTTTACTTACGACAAGCGACATTCCTTTCGCATGTCAGATGAGCACAAGGTTTACACAGCAGGGGAGAAGCAATTGATTGTAGAATATAAAGGGTGGAAAATTGCTCCTTTTATTTGTTACGATTTACGTTTCCCTGTTTGGTCCAGAAATAAAAACAACAGCTACGATCTTGCACTCTATGTTGCTAATTGGCCCGCAGCCCGCGCGCATGCATGGAAAACATTATTGCCCGCACGTGCGATTGAAAACATTACTTATGTAGTCGGTTTAAATCGCATAGGTACGGACGGCATAGGTCTTGATTACTCCGGTGATTCTGTCGTGCATGATTTTAAAGGCATGCCATTGCTTGAATTGAATAATGAAGAAACAATAAAAACGATTGTGCTTTCTAAAAAAGTCTTGGAGGAATTTAGAAAAGAATTTCCAGCGTATTTGGATGCGGATGGGTTTGAGATAATTTATAAGTAATTTGTATTAAGTTTTAAGATTAAATTTATTATTCTATTTTTAATAAGTAAAATTATATAACACATTTCAAAACGTTGAATTCTATCTTTAATCTATTATGATAAGGTTTAATTTATAATTTATAATGTGATTTATAATCTATTATTTTTCAGTAGATTATAAATTTATTTAATTGTATAATTCTTTAGTATGTCTTTTTTAAATAGCTAAACTAATTATATTATTTTCGTTTAATAATTGATTATTTTATTTTTTAATTTTGTGATTTATATATTTAT
>ERZ724508.539-NODE-539-length-26457-cov-7.077759_pt1 | contig 26457 bp, 27 predicted proteins | sample MGYA00376041_ERZ724508 | MGnify/ENA primary metagenome ERZ724508 (study PRJEB28724, sample SAMN07190887) | wastewater metagenome | isolation source: effluent of sewage treatment plant in Hong Hong | place: USA: Christiansburg, Virginia | collected 2016-03-01 ...
ATTTACAGCATATCACTTGCAAAATCTGCCAAGCGGGAGCGTTCGCCGCGTGCCAGTGTGATGTGTCCGCCGTGCGCCCAGCCTTTGAAACGATCCACCACAAACGTGAGTCCCGAAGAACCTTCCGTCAGGTAGGGCGTGTCAATCTGCGCCAAATTGCCCATACAGACAATTTTCGTACCCGGCCCCGCGCGGGTGATGAGCGTTTTCATCTGTTTGGGCGTGAGGTTTTGCGCTTCGTCGATGATGAGGTATTTGTTCATCAAAGTACGTCCGCGCATGAAATTCATGCTCTTGATTTTGATGCGGCTGCGAATTAGCTCGTGCGTTGCGGCCTTGCCCCATTCGCCTGCGCTGGTGTCGGTTTTGCTCAACACTTCCAGATTGTCATCCAGCGCACCCATCCAAGGGCTCATTTTTTCTTCTTCCGTACCGGGAAGGAAACCGATGTCCTCGCCCACGCTCACGGTCGCACGGGTGACGATGATTTCGGTATAACGCCGTTCGTCCAGCACCTGACTCAAACCCGCCGCCAGCGCCATCAAGGTTTTGCCGGAACCCGCCGTACCAGTGAGGGTGACGAAATCAATGTCCGGGTTCATCAGCAGATTCATGGCGAAATTCTGCTCCCGATTGCGGGCATTCACACCCCAAACGGCATGGCGTGGATTCGCAAAATCACGCAAAGCACGTAACGTGGCAGTTTTCCCGCGAATTTCGGCTACTTGGGCATATTGATGGGGTTCATCCGATGCTTCAAAGTACACAAATTGATTGACCAGCAGGCTAGAAACTACGCTGTGCGTGAGTTCCATGGCTTTGCTGCCTTGTGTCCAGCCAATCGGTAATGCCTGCATACCACTGTAGAGCAAATCACCATCTTCGAGTGCTTTGTCGTTTTGGTAATCTTCGGCGGCCAATCCCAGCGCACGCGCTTTGACGCGCATATTGATGTCTTTGGACACCAACACCACCTCGCGCGGAGCCATAGCCTGACGCAACGCCTCGACCACACCCAAAATCTGGTTATCTGCCTTACCCTGCGGTAAGCTGGTGGGTAGGTTGAAATTCAGCGGCTGGGTTTGGAACAGCAATTTACCCTTGGCGGTCACATGCCCCGTACTGTTGAGTTGGAACCCAACCGTAATATCGGCATCGGGTACACCTGCCAGCGCGTCCAGCGTGCGGCTGGTTTGACGGGCATTGCGGGCGACTTCGGTCATGCCTTTTTTGTGGGAATCCAACTCCTCCAACACAATCATCGGCAGATAAATATCGTGTTCCTCGAAGCGGAACAGCGACATCGGATCGTGCAACAACACATTGGTATCCAGCACAAAGAGCTTGGTAGCCCCTTTCTTTACCACGGCTTTGCTGACTACCTTGCGGGTGCGTGGCGCAGACGGTGGGGTAGACGGTGATGCAGTGGGTTCAGCAATGGATGGTGCTGATTCTGTAGGGAGAGGTGCTGCTACTGCGGCAGGTATTTCTACTACCGCTTCTACGGGGCGCGCGGCCTTCTTGCGGGTGCGTGCAAGGGGCAGGGCTTCGTTGAGCAGGGTCGCCGCAGCAACGCGGTCGGCCAATTTGGTGGGAGCAGGTGGCAGTGGCATTAAGTGCTTTAGTTGAGGGCTTTGACGGCAGTTAGCACGTCATCAACATGACCCGGAACTTTGAGTCCGCGCCATTCTTCTTTCAACAAACCGTCGGCACCGATCAGGAAAGTGCTGCGTTCGATGCCCTTTACCTTTTTACCATACATAATTTTATTTTTGACGACACCGAACATGTGACACATTTTTTCTTCGGTATCGGCAATGAGTTCAAAGGGGAGTTCGAGCTTCAATTTGAAATCATCGTGCGATTTCATGTTATCGCGTGATACGCCAAAAATGGTCGCTCCCGCCTCCACGAAATCTTGGTATTTTTCTCGAAATTGAATAGCCTCGGTCGTACAACCGGGCGTATTATCTTTGGGGTAAAAATACAGCACCACGATTTTGCCAAAATGGCTCGTATTGGTAACTTTAATGCCATTGGTGGCATTGGCCTCGAATTCAGGCAAGGGCTTATTGACAACGATCGCCATAGGATGCTTTTCAGTCTCGTTCCAGGGAGCGCAGTGGTTCTGCGACTGCAACCCACTATTTTACTCCTAACTTGATCCTACACCCCATTGGAAAAAGCCTGTTCCGCAGCTTTTACGTACAATTTCTTCTTCAGTTGCGGTACGCACGGTATGAATTTTCATCCGAATGCGTAAAGCAATGCCCGCCAAGGGGTGATTTCCATCCAAAACCACATGGTCGGGGTACAAATCGGTGATGGTGTAAAGAATGTCTCGTGGTGCTGCGGGATTGCAACCGTCGGGCAGGGCATGGCCTTCAACCATCAAACCGACCTCCAGCCCTTCAGGGAAGAGTGCGGTGCGCTCTAAAAATAAGAGCTGATCGTTGAAATCACCAAAGGCTTGTTCCGGTTCTAGTTGTAATTCCACCACAGCGCCAGCCTCTTTTCCCTGTAGCGCGGATTCGAGTGTGGGGAGTAAATCATCACCACCAACCAAAAATTCAATGGGGGATTCGAGTACATCTAGTGTTTCGCCCAAGGTATCTTTCAGCGTCCAAGTGAGGGCTACGACGCAGGGAGGCGTAATTTCGATAATTTGTGTCATTTTGTTTCGGTTTTTCTCATGCAAATCGTAGGAGAATTGTCCCATGAACATCAATGAACCTTTGCAACTTCTGGGCGGTATCAGCCCCAAGACCTTCATGCAGCGCTACTGGCACAAAAAGCCGCTGCTCATCCGCCAAGCGATACCGGGATTCAAGCCTTTATTAGAGCGTAAAGCACTATTTGATTTGGCCGCACGGGATGATGTGGAATCCCGCCTCGTTGTGCAAGCCAGTGCCGACGGTACACAGCCTTGGGCATTGCATCATGGGCCTTTTTCGCGCCGTGCGTTGCCATCGCTCAAACAATCGGGTTGGACGGTGTTGGTGCAGGGTGTCGATTTGCTAGACGATAGCGTTCATGCCTTGATGAATCAATTTCGTTTCGCCCCCGATGCCCGTTTGGACGACCTGATGATTAGCTATGCCACCGATACAGGTGGTGTTGGCCCGCATTACGATAGCTATGACGTATTCTTACTACAAGCACACGGTCAGCGGCGCTGGCGTATTGGGAAGCAAAAAGATTTAACGCTGTTGCCCGATATGCCTGTCAAAATTTTGGCGAATTTCGAGCCAGAAATTGAATACGTGCTGGAACCCGGCGATATGCTCTACCTCCCCCCCCGTTATTGCCATGACGGTATCGCAATGGGGGAGTGCATGACGTATTCCATCGGCTACCGCGTTCCTAATCGGGGTGAGTTGGCGGGTGAATTATTGCAACGGCTGGCGGAAGAAACGTGTGATTCGGTCGGTGGCACGCTCTACCGCGATCCCAGTCAAGCGGCGATGGAAAATTGCGCCGAAATTCCCGATACGCTGGTGGAGTTTGCCAAAAATTCCGTGTTAGCGGGTGTGCAAAATACGACTGTTTTCCACCGCGTGCTGGGCGAGTATTTGACCGAACCCAAAAACCACGTTCAATTTGAAGCCGAAGATTCGCATTCCATGGACATGGAGTCACTATTGGCGGGTGATGGACTGGTGTTGGATCGCCGCACGCGCATGATGTTCGATGCCAAACACATTTTTATCAACGGTGAGGGCTTTGTGGCTGCGGGGCGCGATGCCACTTTGATACGCCATTTAGCCAATGAGCGATCGCTAACCAATACCGAAGTGAAGCGATTGAGCATAAAGGCACGAGAGCTAGTGTTGGATTGGTACAACGCTGGTTGGCTGCATGTTCGAGGAATCTGATGCCGCTCAAATCGCATTTGCGGATGCGATCCGAACCGCTTTAGCGCGTGCGGGGCAGGAGCAATGGAAGCGTATGGTGTGGTGCGATAGCACCTTCCATGAGTGGCCTTTGGGCGATCGGATAGTGATTGAATCGCTCAACGATTGGGCTGGCGCAGGCCGCAGTTTGGTGATGATTGCAGAGGATTATCAGTACCTTGTTCGCCACCATCCACGCTTTGTGCAATGGCGAAAAACATGGAGTCATCTCATCGACTGTCGCGCACGGCGCGGGGTGGAGGAAGAAGACTTTCCTTGTGCGTTGTGGAGTCCCCAATGGGCCATGCAGCGCACGGGTCATGCACGCAATCGATGGGTGACGGATTTAGACCCATTAACGCGGATACGACTAAAAGAAAACCTAGAAGAACACTACCGTCAATCCACTCCCGCATTTCCCGCGACTACATTGGGGTTGTAACAATTCGGGGCAGCTATAGTACAATTCCTAACTAGGCGAGAAACTATACTTATGCTTTCAAGCCGAGTCTGGGCGGCGTTTGACTGCTTCGGCAAACCTACCAACCCTTTCATTAACTCACTTTGGTTGTCACAAATGAACAAAATTTTCGCTTTCTCCGCTATCGCTGCTGCTTTGGCTTTGGCTGCTTGCAGCAAGCCCGCTGAAACACCCGCACCTGCACCCGCACCTGCTGCTTCTGCACCCGCACCTGCTCCAGTTGCTGCTCCCGCTCCTGCTGCTGAAGCTTCTGCTGCTTCCGCTGCTGCTTCCGCTGCGCCTGCTGCTTCCGCTGCTGCTTCCGCTGCGCCTGCTGCTGACAAAGCCGCTCCAGCTAAGAAATAATTTTTCTTAAAGCTTTCTAAAGCTTCCAAGGGGTACATGATTTGCGTCATGTGCCCTTTTTTTATGCTTGGTTTATGTTTCTTCTACCATGACAACAGGCAATATGCAGCCAACAGGCAATATCCAACTTCAGCGTGATGCAGGTATCGCTACCGTTACCATCAATTACCCTGCACGCTTTAACGCGATGTCACGTTCGATGTGGCTACAACTGCGCAGTGTGTTTGTTCAAATCCAGATTGATACCAGCCTGAAAGCGGTGGTGGTACGAGGGGATCGGCATTTTTGCGCTGGCGGTGATATTTCTGAATACGCATCTTTCCGGTTTCAGGAAGAAAGTTTGCGCCATTTTCATGAAAATGAAGTGTGGGGCGCACTGCAAACCATGCTGGAATGCGATGTACCAGTGATCGCACAAATTGATGGCAACTGCATGGGAGCCGGAATAGAAATCGCCAGTTGTTGCGATGTACGCATTGCCAGCCAACGCGCTCGCTTTGGTGCGCCGATTGCCAAATTAGGTTTCCCTATGGCCCCGCGTGAGGCCGCTTTGGTGTTACACAGTGTGGGTGAGTTAACCGCGCGTGAAATGCTTTTAACCGCTGCGGTATTTGATGCCGATGAAATGCTGCGTCGCGGTTTTTTGAACCAAGTCGTGGAAGATGGTGCACTTGAATCCGCAACCCAAGCCGTATTAGAGAGAATTCAACCATTGGCAGCCCAAGCCACTCGCCTCAATAAAAAGACATTTCGGCTTTTAACACCCGTCCATTCTGCACATAATGCTTCTAATTTAGTAGCATCTGCTTACCGTTATGCCGATAGCGATGAACACCGTGAAGGTATTACCGCTTTTGTTCAAAAGCGTTCGCCCCGTTTTGAATCTTGAAAATTCTGAATACCATGAATAACGAAAACCTCTTTGCCGCATTAAAAGTAGCTTTTCCCTCCGATTGGGATAGCGTTGCCATTGAAGCGGATTGGACGTATTCGTGGCGCGATATGGATCATGCCACCGCACAAGTGGCGAATTTGCTGGATTCGCTTCAATTGCCTGCGGGTGCGCGTGTGGCGGCGCAGGTTGACAAATCGGTGGAAGCGTTGGTGTTGTATTTGGCAACACTGCGGGCGGGATATGTGTTTCTGCCGCTGAATACGGCGTACCAAAAAACCGAAATCGAATACTTTATCGGCAACGCCACCCCTGCGGTTGTGGTATGCACGCCACAGAATTTTGGTTGGGTTAGCCCGATTGCATTCAAGGCGGGAACGCAATCGGTATTCACGCTGGGGGCTGATCGCACGGGTTCTTTGTTGGAACGCGCTGCCCATTGCAGCACCGAGCATACGGTGGCGGTGCGCGGTGCGGATGATTTAGCCGCGATTCTCTATACCAGTGGCACTACCGGACGCAGCAAGGGCGCGATGCTCTCGCACGGGAATTTATTGAGCAATGCGCTGGTCTTAAAAGAATATTGGGGCTGGAAACCCGATGATGTGTTGCTGCATGTACTGCCGATTTTCCATGTGCATGGCCTGTTTGTGGCGGTGCATGGGGCGATGCTGGCGGGCTGCAAAATGATTTGGTGCGCCCAATTCAACCCCCAACGGGTGTTGGAAAAGTTGCCCCAAGCCACCGTTTTTATGGGCGTGCCGACGCTCTATGTGCGCTTATTGGCGGAAGCGGGCTTGAATGCCGAGGTCACCCGCAATATGCGCCTGTTTATTTCAGGTTCAGCCCCTTTGTTGATAGCAACTTTCAACGAATGGACAGCGCGTACCGGTCAAACGATCTTGGAACGCTACGGCATGAGCGAAACCATCATGCTGACTTCCAACCCCTACCAAGGCGAGCGGCGTGGTAGCACAGTGGGCTTTCCGCTGCCCCGTGTTGATGTACGCGTGCAAAAAGATGACGCAGATGGTGGTACGGTGTGTGCGGTAGGCGAGATAGGTGGCATCCAAGTACGCGGCCCCAATGTGTTTAGCGGCTACTGGCAAATGCCCGAAAAAACCAAAGAAGAATTTACCGCCGATGGTTTTTTCAAAACAGGCGATGTTGGTATGGTGGATGCCGATGGCTATGTGCATATTGTCGGGCGCAGCAAAGACCTTATCATCAGTGGCGGTTACAACGTCTACCCCGCAGAAATTGAAGGCGTGATTAACGCCCTTGCGGGGGTGGCGGAAAGCGCGGTGGTGGGTGTCCCCGATGCCGATTTTGGTGAAGTGGGCGTGGCGCTGGTGATTGCCCAAGCAGGCGCAGTGCTAGAACCTACCGCGATTTTGCAAACGCTCAAATCAACATTGGCGAATTTCAAAGTGCCTAAACGCTGCCATATCGTGACCGAGTTGCCGCGTAACGCGATGGGCAAGGTGCAAAAAAATGTGCTGCGTGCCCAGTATGCGACCCAACCTCCCATCCACAATGAACCGATGAAGCAATGACCCATGATGATGAAAAAGCCGTTCTGCGTGTTTTAGACGACCCGCAGGAATGGAGTGCCTTCAGTCGCCCCAGTTCCGACACCATGGGCTGTTGGGAATCGAGCGTGGTTATCGAAGGAATGCACTGCGCTGCGTGTTCCCTGACGATTGAAGAAGCCTTAAACCGTGTTCCGGGGGTGGTGAGCGCCCAAGTGGGTAGTGCCAGCCACCGCGCCAAAATCGTGTGGTCGGACAAACAGGTAAAGCCTTCGGTGTGGATGCAGGCGGTGCGTGAAAGCGGTTACCGCGCCGTGCCAGCCAACGACACTTTTGCCAGCGATCGCCGCAAACAAGAAACCCGTCAGGCTTTGTGGCGCTGGTTGGTCGCGCTGTTTTGCATGATGCAGGTGATGATGTATGCCTACCCTGCCTACATCGCCCAGCCCGGGGATTTAACGCTGGAATCCGAGCATCTATTGCGCTGGGCATCGTGGGTGATTTCCTTGCCCGTGATCGTTTTTTCGTGCGGCCCCTTCTTTCGCAATGCCCTGCGCGACATCCGGCAAAGAACCCTGAGCATGGATTTTCCCGTTGCCTTGGGGATGGCGATTACGTTTTTAATGAGTACCGCTGGAACTTTCGAGCCGGATGGAATTTTTGGGCATGAGGTGTATTTCGATTCCCTCACCATGTTTGTCGCCTTCTTGCTTACGGGGCGTTGGTTGGAATTGCGGATGCGGGATCGTACCGCCGGTGCGCTGGAAGCACTGGTAAACCGTTTGCCCGATAGCGTGGAGCGTTGGAATGCCACCACCGCCCAATTTGAACGGGTAGCCGCCCGCCGTTTGATGGTGGACGATGTGTTGCGCGTCTATCCGGGGGAAACTTTTGCTGCCGATGGTGTTTTAACCGAAGGCAGTACCTTGGTGGATGAATCGCTTTTAACCGGAGAATCCCATCCCTTGCCGCGTGGCGTGGGTGAAAAAATATTGTCCGGTAGCCATAATCTCAGCGGTACGGTGCAAATGCGGGTGCAGCAAGTGGGCGATTCCACCCGCTTTGCCCAGATTGTGACGCTAATGGAAAGCGCAGCCACCACCAAACCCCAAAGCGCGATGTTGGCCGACCGTTTAGCCAAGCCTTTTTTGGTGGGTGTTTTGGTGGCGGCGGCTTTGGCGTGTATGTGGTGGTGGGGACGTGATCCGGGTCATGCGCTCATGGTGGCGGTGGCGGTGTTGGTGGTGACGTGTCCGTGCGCGTTGTCGTTAGCAACTCCGGCGGCTATGCTGGCCGCTGCGGGAACTTTGGCGCGTCACGGTGTGTTGGTTCGGCGTTTACAGATGTTGGAATCGTTGGCACGAGTCGATACCATCATTTTCGATAAAACCGGTACGTTGACGCGCGATGCCATGGTGTTAGCCGATATTCAAGTGCAAACGGGATACACCAAGGAGCAGGTTTTGGCGATGGCGGCAGCATTGGCGCATCATTCTTTGCATCCGGTTTCCCGCTCATTGGTACAGGCGCATCAATCCGCAACCGGAAAGGATACGACCGTACAGTGCGATGCCGTAGCAGAATTTTCAGGGCAGGGCATTGAAGGAAAAATTGGAACACGCACCCTGCGTTTAGGCTCGGCACGTTTCACGCAGGCAGACGTGCGCTCGGCGGGGCATTCCGGTATGTCACTGGTGCATTTAAGCGATACCGAATCCGGTTGGATTGCTACTTTTGTGTTGCAAGAAGATATGCGCCTGCATGTGGCGGAGGTCGTCACGGCGTTGCAGGACGATGGGGTTGAAGTGCGGGTACTGTCGGGTGACCGTCAGGAATCGGTTGCACAGGTCGCTGCCCGTGTGGGGATTGCCCAATTTAGGGCGGAATGTTCACCCGATGATAAGTTGGCGGTAATGCGTGAATTGCAAACACAAGGGCGATGCGTGGCAATGGTCGGCGATGGTTTGAATGACGGCCCCGTATTGGCGGGGGCGAATGTATCGTTTGCCTTTGGGTTGGGTGTACCATTGGCGCACGCCAAAGCCGATTTTGTGATTTTGGGCGAACAGCTGGTGAGCGTTGTACAAGCGTTGCGATTATCTCGCCGCACCTTGCGCATTGTTCGACAAAACTTGTGGTGGGCATTGGTTTACAACGCGGCTTGTGTCCCCTTGGCAGTGGCTGGGCTGCTGCCTGCGTGGTTGGCTGGCTTGGGAATGGCGAGTAGTTCTTTGTTGGTGGTGCTTAACGCCATGCGGCTTGCGCGACTGGCTCATGCCGAAAAAATCAAGTGAAGGTTTTTCATGGATATTCTGTACTTACTCATCCCTCTGTCTGTGGGACTGGTGTTTTTTGTCTTATTTGGCTTGTGGTGGGCTATCAACAAGGGGCAATTTGACGATATTGAGGCCGAGGGAGAACGTATACTGCGGGACTCGGATTCTTAATAAATTTTAAGAACTTTCAAGGGGTTTGACCTGTGTCAATCTTCTGTTGTTGCTTAAGGTAAGAATCGGTAGTGGTTAGTTTTTTATTGATACGAGGTGAAAATGGCATTTGCAAATCAACAGGCGACGGTGTACAACGACAAAGTTGTGCGCCAGTTCGCCATCATGACGGTGATTTGGGGTGTGGTTGGCATGTTGATGGGCGTTATAGTCGCCTCACAGCTGGCTTGGCCTGAATTGAATCTGGGTCTTCCTTGGACGACCTACGGGCGATTGCGCCCCTTACACACCAATGCGGTGATCTTTGCATTCGGCGGTAGTGCCTTGTTTGCAACATCGTACTATGTGGTTCAACGCACTTGTCAAGTGCGTTTATTCAGCGACAAGCTGGCGGCGTTTACGTTCTGGGGATGGCAGACTGTTATTGTGGCAGCTGCAATTTCTCTGCCTTTGGGATTTACCCAAGGTAAAGAATACGCTGAACTGGAATGGCCTATTGACGTTTTGATCACCTTCGTGTGGGTTTCTTATGCCATCGTGTTCTTTGGAACAATCGGTACACGTAAAGTGAAGCACATCTATGTGGCTAACTGGTTCTACTCGGCCTTTATTTTGGCTGTTGCTTTGTTGCATTTGGTGAACAGTGCTGCGATGCCTGCTGGTTTGATGAAGTCCTACTCGGCTTACTCTGGTGCGCAAGATGCCATGATCCAATGGTGGTATGGACACAATGCGGTGGGCTTCTTTTTGACCGCTGCTTTCTTGGGCATGATGTACTACTTCATCCCTAAACAAGCGGAACGTCCTATTTATAGCTACCGTTTGTCTATCGTTCACTTCTGGGCGCTGATCTTCACTTATATGTGGGCGGGTCCTCACCATCTGCATTACACCGCTTTGCCTGACTGGACACAGTCGATTGGTATGGTGTTCTCCTTGATTCTGTTGGCTCCAAGCTGGGGTGGCATGATTAACGGTATCATGACCTTGTCCGGTGCATGGCACAAATTGCGTGATGATCCTATCTTGCGTTTCTTGGTAGTTTCTTTGTCCTTCTACGGTATGTCTACCTTTGAAGGCCCCATGATGGCGATCAAAACAGTGAATGCTTTGAGCCACTACACCGACTGGACAGTGGGTCACGTTCACTCCGGTGCTTTAGGCTGGGTTGGCTTGGTGACTATGGGTTCTATGTACTATTTGATCCCCCGCCTCTTTGGTCAAAAGCAAATGCACAGCATGAAAGCGGTTGAAATTCACTTCTGGGCTGCCACCATCGGCGTGGTGATCTATATCGCTGCCATGTGGATTGCCGGTGTGATGCAAGGTTTGATGTGGCGTGCAGTGAATCCTGACGGTACTTTGACTTACACGTTTGTGGAATCTGTGAAGGCTACTTATCCCTTCTATGTGTTGCGCTTCTTGGGTGGTTTGATGTACCTCTCGGGCATGGTAATCATGCTTTGGAACACCGTGAAAACTGCTACTTCGGGTCGTGCAGTGGATATCAATATCCCTACCGCCGTAGCACACGCTTGATGATTAAGAGGAAAAAATAATATGGCAAATCATGATAACAACGCTGGTGGTTTCTCCCACGCAGCGGTTGAGACCAGTAATCCTCTGATGATTGTGATGATTCTGTTGGTTTTGTTGGTGGGTGGTATGCTGGAGATCGTGCCTTTGTTCTTCCAGAAGTCCACAACACAACCAATTAAGGGTGTTCAGCCCTACACCGCATTGCAGGTGGCGGGACGTGATATTTATGTCCGTGAAGGTTGCTACGGCTGCCATTCTCAGATGATTCGTCCCTTCCGTGCTGAAACATTGCGCTATGGTCACTACTCTGTAGCCGGTGAGTCGGTTTACGATCATCCTTTCCAATGGGGTAGCAAGCGTACAGGCCCTGATTTGGCGCGTGTTGGTGGCAAGTACAGCGATACTTGGCACATCACCCATTTGATCAATCCGCGCGATGTGGTTCCTGAATCCAATATGCCAGCCTACCCTTGGTTGGAAAAAGATATGGTGGATGAATCCACTCTTCCTGCCCGTATGAGTGCATTGCGTGCTGTTGGTGTACCTTACACTGACGAACAAATTGCCAAATCGGTCGAGGAAGTCAAAGGTAAAACTGAGATGGAAGCATTGGTTGCTTACCTTCAAGGTTTAGGATTGGCACTCAAATAAAACAAAGGAACTGACAATGGAACTGGATATCAACACCCTTCGCAGTGTCGTGACCGTATTAAGCTTTGTTACGTTTATCGGTATTCTGTATTGGACGCTATCCAAGCAAAAGGCAGATTTTTCGGAAGCTGCCAAGCTACCATTTGAGCAGGACTGACTTCAATTAAGGATGTGAAATGAGTGACTTTACCAGCAGTTTCTGGTCGGTTTACGTAGCCGGCATCAGCATAATTAGTATTGCCCTTTGCGTGTTCATATTGTGGTTCACCCACAATATCCACGCGACTACCGTCGAAGACGGCACAACGGGTCATTACTGGGATGGTAATTTGTGTGAGATGAATAATCCTCTGCCACGTTGGTGGGTTTGGATGTTCATTGGCACGATTATTTTCGGTATCGGCTACTTGATTATTTACCCTGGTTTGGGTAGTTACCAAGGAGCGTTGTCGGAAAAGTGGACACAGTACAGCCAGTATGAAAAAGAAGTAGCCCAAGGCAATGCCGAAGTTGCTCCTTTGTACGCTAAGTTTGCCGCCATGAAGGTGGAAGACGTAGCGCGTGATCCACAAGCCCAAGCCATTGGTGAGCGTTTGTTCATGAACAACTGTGCACAGTGCCACGGTTCGGATGCAAATGGTTCTAAAAGCTTCCCCAGTTTGGCTGATAACGATTGGCTGCATGGTGGCGAGCCCGATACCATTAAGGAAACTATTACCAAAGGTCGTATGGGTAATATGCCTCCTATGGCTGCTGCGGTAGGTTCCGCTGATGATGTGAAAAATGTGGCGCACTATGTGTTGAGCTTGTCCAATAGCCAGCATGACGCAGCGCGTGCAGCACAAGGTAAAGAAAAATTTGCCGTGTGTGCCGGTTGTCATGGCCCCGATGGTAAAGGTATGACCGCTGTCGGCGCACCTAACCTGACGGACAACATCTGGTTGCATGGTTCTGGCGAAGCTGCTATCGTGGCGATGGTGAATAATGGCAAGCAAAACCAAATGCCTGCACAGGAAGAGCGTCTGACTAAAGACCAAATCCATGTTTTGGCATCGTACATTTGGAGCCTTTCCAATAAGGCGAAATAAAATTCGCGTGGCTTGGTAAGCTCTGCTCGTGAAATGCGCATGTTGGTTTCCATCATGCGCATTTTTTATTTGATGGAAAGAAATTCTTATGTCAAAACCTAACGTTGATTCCTCTCTCAATTCCTCCCCTAATTCCAATCCTAAACCGTGGTGGAAATTTGGTCATGTGTGGCTGCTGCTGATAGCAGGCCCATTGATCGTGGTGATTGCTTCTTTCATTACCTACTATTTGGCCGCATCGGGCAAAGATGATATTGATCCAAGCTATTACCGCAAAGGAACCGAACAGAGTACCAAAGTGGTGACCTCCCCCAATAGCATGACCCCCGCAACCCAAGCGAGAAACCATGCCACTACGGGTACGGTAAAAATTCAGCAATAACGGTTTGTTGAGCGCGATTCACATCCAAAGTGAACGCCACAGCATAATAGGAAAATCCCACCAGCGCAGTACAGGACGCTGGGTGTGCGTTCCAAATTGCAACGATTCAATGCGATCGACAATACGCAATCCACCTTGAACCACCATTCGTAATTCCCATCCTGCACGCCCCGAAATTTGGTGCACCAGTGGAGCGCCCGATAGCATCATCACCTTTGCCTTTCTTACCAGAAATTCGACTAACTTCGCCGCATTTTGTATTTGCATGGCCTCCGCTTGTGGGCGATAGTAACGATGGCGGGGAATATCCACACTTAAATCTTGCCAAAAGTTAATTAACTGGAGTGCGCTACAAATCGCATCGCTGCGTTCCAGTGCTTGGGCATCTGTCACACCATATAAATGCAATAGTAAGCGCCCTACAGGGTTGGCAGATAGTTTGCAGTATGCCAATAGATCATCGTGGCTTTTATACCCCTCTCTATTCGCTGTTTTGCGGACATCTTGCTCAAACGCATCCAACAAATCGTGCAATAACTGGCACGGTAACTGGTGCTGCTGTATGGCAGCCTGTAGTGGGGTAAAAACGTGAGACCAAGGATGTGCCGTGGATGTTTGATTCTGGCAAGCCTCCTCCAATGCTTGGCGATACGCTGCCAAATCAGCCAATCGCTGCTTGGCACGGGCATCACCTTCATCGGCTATATCGTCTGCGGTACGGGCAAAGTGGTAGATTGCCGCAATGGGGGTGCGTAAGTGTGCAGGGCATAACCATGAGGCTACGGGGAAGTTTTCGTAATGCGTAATGGGGGTGTGGGGAGGTGTCGGTGTGGAAGGATTCATTTTTTGATTTTTTCTTTCATTTCTTGTAATTGCTAAAAAAACGATGTTACAATACGTTCATCAACAAGGCGGCTGTAGCTCAGCTGGATAGAGTACTTGGCTACGAACCAAGGGGTCGTGGGTTCGATTCCTGCCAGCCGCACCAATAAGATAAAGCTCTGATCGAAAGGTCAGGGCTTTTTTCTTTTGTGCTTTCATTTTTCCATCTATTGTATTTTCATATGCTGGTGGATGTTTGCTTGAACCCATAAAAAAACCCGCCGAAGCGGGTTTTTTGTTGTTCCTTGATGGGTGGTTACCAATCAGTAGGAGTTTGATTAGTAGGCTTGACCCAACTGATCCAAGATTGCTGGGTTTTCCAGTGTGGATGTATCTTGGGTGATGGCCTCACCTTTAGCCAACGAACGCAGCAGACGGCGCATGATTTTGCCGGAACGGGTCTTAGGCAGGTTTTCACCGAAGCGAATGTCTTTGGGTTTGGCGATGGGGCCAATTTCCTTGCCGATCCAGTCACGCAGTTCTTTGGCGATGGCTTTGGCTTCGTCTCCAGTGGGGCAGCCACGTTTCAGAACCACGAAAGCACATACGGCTTCACCGGTTACATCATCAGGACGACCTACCACAGCGGCTTCCGCTACCAAATCAGTTTTGCCAACCAATGCGGATTCGATTTCCATCGTACCCATGCGGTGACCCGATACATTCAACACGTCGTCGATACGACCTGTGATGGTGAAGTAACCGGTGTTGATGTCACGGATCGCACCGTCGCCAGCCAAGTAGTATTTGCCTTGGAAGTCAGCGGGGTAATAGCTCTTCACGAAACGGTCGTTGTCACCCCAGATGGTACGAATCATGGAAGGCCAAGGTTTCTTCACAACCAAGATACCGCCTTGACCGTTGGGAACATCTTTGCCTGTTTCGTCCACGATAGCTGCTTGAATACCGGGGAAGGGCAGTGTGCAAGAACCGGGGATCATGGGGGTTGCACCGGGCATAGGGGTAATCATGTGACCACCCGTTTCGGTTTGCCAGAATGTGTCCACGATAGGGCAACGGCTGCCGCCAATGTGCTTGTAGTACCACTCCCACGCTGCGGGGTTGATGGGTTCGCCCACCGAGCCGAGCAAACGCAAGCTGGAGAGGTCATAGCTCTTGGGATGTACTTCTTCTTTGGATTCAGCAGCTTTGATGAGCGAGCGGATAGCAGTAGGCGCTGTGTAGAAAATGCTGACTTTGTGGTCTTGAATCATTTTCCAGAAACGGCCTGCATCGGGGTAAGTCGGCACGCCTTCAAACACGATTTCAGTACTGCCCAAAGCCAAGGGGCCATAGGTGATATAGGTGTGACCAGTTACCCAGCCGATGTCAGCGGTACACCAGAACACGTCGTCTTGTTTCAGGTCGAATGTCCATTTGCAAGTCAATGCAGCGTGCAACAGATAGCCGCCTGTGGAGTGTTGAACACCTTTGGGTTTGCCAGTAGAGCCAGAGGTGTAGAGCAAGAACAGGGGATGTTCTGCTTCAACCCACTCAGGTTCGCAGGTGGTGGACTGATTGGCAACCAAATCATCCATCCAGATGTCACGTCCTTCGGTCATGGCGATTTCAGAGCCAGAACGTTTAACAACCAACACATGTTGAACGGCTTCGCAACCACCCAATGCCAACGCTTCATCAACGATGGATTTCAAAGGCAATTTTTTGCCACCGCGAATTTGGTGATCGGCGGTAATAATGGCTTTTGCGCCGGTATCTTGTACACGGTCACGCACGCTTTGCGCTGAGAAGCCACCAAACACGACAGAATGGGTAGCACCGATACGTGCGCAGGCTTGCATTGCAGCTACACCGTCGATCGACATCGAGATGTAGATAACAACGCGGTCACCTTTACCAATGCCAATGGAACGCAATCCGTTAGCGATTTGGCTGGTTTTAGCAAGCAGTTCGCTGTAGGTGATTTTGGTCACTTCACCGCCATCGGCTTCAAAAATCAGAGCGGTTTTGTCGCCCAAGCCGCGTTCGATGTTGCGATCCAAGCAGTTGTAAGAAGCATTCAAACGACCATCTTCAAACCATTTGAAGAAAGGTGCATTTTCTTCATTCAGAACCTTGGTAAAGGGTGTTTGCCAGCTAATCAATTCTCGTGCCAAACGTGCCCAGTAGCCTTCGTAGTCGGTTTCGGCTTCTTTGCACAATGCTTCATAGGCGGGCATTCCAGCGATAGTAGCGTTTTTGACGAATTCGTCACTAGGCAAATAGGTTTGCAGTTGGGTCGCTGTCGATTCGGTCATCTAATTTGTCTCCTGAATATTGTGAAATTGAAAAACTGAAAAACCAAGGCGAAATATCGGGCGTAGCTCTTACATCGCACTGACTAATCTTGCCAGTAAACTTCATAGGCTTCCCCTTTTTTCTAGGCTCTTTTACTACCCATGAACTGACCATGACTACGATCAAGCAATCCGACCTTATTGAATCTATTTCTGCTGCGCTGCAATACATCAGCTATTACCATCCTGCGGATTACATTGCGCATTTGGCGCGTGCTTACGAGCGCGAGCAAAGCCCCGCAGCCAAAGACGCAATGGCGCAAATTTTGACCAACAGCAAAATGAGCGCAACCGGACACCGCCCCATTTGCCAAGATACGGGCATCGTTAACGTATTCTTAAAAGTGGGTATGGATGTGCGTTGGGAAGGTTTTACGGGTTCTTTGGACGATGCCATCAACGAAGGTGTTCGCCAAGGCTACAACCACCCCGACAATATGCTGCGTGCCAGCGTGGTGAACGATCCGCAATTCGCCCGTAAAAACACCAAAGACAACACGCCCGCCGTGATTTTTAGCGAAATCGTCCCCGGCAACACGTTGGAAGTGACCGTAGCGGCTAAAGGCGGCGGTTCGGAAAACAAATCCAAAATGGTGATGTTGAATCCGGGCGATTCGGTGGTGGACTGGGTGTTGAAAACCGTTCCCACAATGGGTGCGGGCTGGTGTCCCCCCGGAATGTTGGGCATTGGTATTGGCGGCACGGCAGAAAAAGCCGTCCTCATGGCGAAAGAAAGCCTGATGGACGATTTGGATATGTACGAATTGCAAGCCAAAGCCCAAGCTGCATTGAATGGCGGTGCAGAACTCACCAAAACCGAAGCGCTGCGTTTGGAATTGTTCGAGAAAGTCAATGCCTTGGGCATCGGCGCACAAGGTTTGGGCGGTTTGACGACGGTCTTGGACGTGAAGATCAAGATGTATCCTACCCACGCTGCTAGCAAACCGGTAGCCATGATTCCGAATTGCGCCGCTACCCGCCACGCGCATTTTGTGATGGACGGCAGCGGTGCGGTGTACATCACGCCCCCAAGTCTCGACACATGGCCGCAAGTGGATTGGACTCCTAATACCGAAACCAGCAAGCGCGTGGATTTGAATACGCTCACGCCCACTGAAGTGGCAAGCTGGAAACCCGGACAAACCTTGTTGTTGAACGGCAAAATGCTGACCGGACGCGATGCCGCCCACAAACGCATCCAAGATATGTTGGCGAAGGGCGAAGCATTGCCCGTCGATTTCACCAATCGCGTGATTTACTACGTCGGCCCCGTTGACCCTGTACGCGAAGAAGCCGTTGGCCCCGCAGGTCCTACGACTGCCACCCGTATGGATGGATTCACTGAAATGATGCTTGCCCAAACCGGACTGATTGCGATGGTCGGTAAAGCCGAGCGCGGCCCCGTAGCGATTGAAGCGATTAAAAAGCACCAATCGGCGTACCTCATGGCAGTGGGCGGTGCGGCGTATTTGGTTTCTAAAGCGATTAAAACCGCCAAGGTCGTGGGTTTTGCCGATTTGGGCATGGAAGCGATTTATGAATTCGATGTAGTCGATATGCCCGTCACCGTAGCGGTCGATTCCGGCGGAACCAGCGCCCACATCACCGGCCCTGCGGAATGGCAAAAACGCATTGCAACGGGTGAATTTAAAGGAATTGGCGTTGCAGGCGCGTAAGTCGTCTGCTGCGGTTTGTCCTTGCGGTAGTGGAAAACACCTCGGCGATTGCTGCGGGGTTTTCCATGCAGGGTTATCGCTCCAACAATATGCCCCTACGCCCGAAGCATTGATGCGTTCGCGCTACAGTGCTTACGTGCTGGGGGATATTGCCTATTTGTTGGCAACGTGGCATCCCTCCACCGCGCCCGGGGAGTTGGAATTGCACGCCAGTACCAAATGGCTGGAATTGGATGTTCGCCATGCTGCCAGCACGGGCGATGCGGGCGTGGTCGAATTTGTGGCTCGCTACCGCGTCAATGGTCGGGGTGAACGGATGCACGAAACCAGCCGCTTTGTGCGGGAAAACGGGCGTTGGTACTACATTGATGGAGTCATGCAACCATGACGATTGCTATTCTCAGCGCCCTCCGCGAGGAGCAGGACGGGCTATTGCACGCCATGACCGACACCCAAAAAACCCGCCGTGCCAGCCGCACTTTTTGGCGTGGTACGTTGGATGGGCATGATGTGGTGCTGGCACTTTCCCGCATCGGCAAAGTCGCCGCAGCAGCGACTACCGCCACTTTGCTCGAGCATTTTGGCGTGCGTGCCGTTTTGTTCACGGGCGTTGCGGGCGGCGTGGGTGAAGGTGTGGCGGTGGGTGATGTGGTGGTTGCCTCCGGCTTTGTGCAGCACGATATGGATGCTTCGCCCATCTTTCCGCGTTTTGAAGTTCCGGCAACGGGAAAAATGGTTTTTCCAACCGATGCCATGTGGTCGCAGCGTTTGCTTCAGGCCGCACAAGCCTGCGGTATCGCCCATATTCCCCATACAACCCATAGCGGATTGATTGCAACGGGGGATCGGTTCATTGCCTCGGCGGATGATGCCCGCAGTATCACCCAAGCCTTGAATGCGGCGGGTTTGAATGCCTTGGCGGTGGAGATGGAAGGTGCTGCCGTCGCCCAAGTCTGTGCCGATTACGGTGTGCCAATGGCCGCCATGCGCACCATATCCGATAGAGCCGATGCCACTGCGCACGGCGATTTTTCCGAATTTGTCCAAACGACTGCCAGCGTGTACGCCTACCGCATTATTCGGGCTTGCTTGCAGCAGTGCAACGCACCTGAATCAGCTCCTGCGCCGAACTGTTCAAACTGAAACGCAGGGCGCTGAGGCAACCACCCCATACGCAGCCACTGTCCAGCGCGATGACATCGCTGCGATGAAGCCAACCCACGGTAGACCAATGCCCAAAAGCGATGGTGGCATTGGCACTTTGGCGATTGGGTGTATTGAACCAAGGCATGTATCCAGCAGGAGTTTGATCGATACCGCCTGTGGTTTCAAACTCCATTTCGCCCTGCGCGGTGCAAAATCGCAAGCGGGTGAGGGCATTGATAACCACCCGTAGCCGATCGATGCCGCGCAATCGGTCGCTCCATGCGGCAGGGGTGTTGCTGTACATTTGGTGCAATAACTCATTGACGCTGGGGCTTTGGAGTACCGTTTCTACCTCTTGCGCTAGGGCGAAGGCTTGGTATACCGTCCAACTGGGTAAAACGCCGGCATGAACCAATAGCAGGGGTTCATGGTAGGGTCGTGGTAGCAAGATCGCCATTTTTTGCTGGCGTAACCAATACAGCATGGCCTCTCGATCCGGAGCAGTGAGGATGCCCTCCAGCGTATCTTTGCGGCGGATTTTCCGCGCACCAGCAGCCACGGCCAATAAATTCAAATCATGATTTCCCAATAAGCATTGCGCCGACGCGCCATAGCCCATGAGACGGCGTAATACGCCCGCAGAATCTTCGCCCCGATTGACCAGATCACCCAAAAAATAAATGGTGTCGCGGCTGGGGGAAAAATCAATTTTGTCAAGCAAGCGTTGCAGTGCAGCGTTGCAGCCTTGTAAATCGCCAATCAGGTAAAGTGCCATGTTTAAGATTTTATCTTTGGTTTTGGATTTGGATTTTTTATGGAATTTCTTCTGATTGTGTTTCTGACATTGTTGAATGGGGCATTCGCCATGTCAGAGTTGGCTTTAACTGCCAGTCGCAAAGTGCGTTTGCAAAATATGGCAGAGTCTGGCGACAAAGGCGCTCAAGCGGCGTTGGCGTTACTGGAGAATCCGACACAATTTTTATCCTCGGTGCAAGTTGGTATTACGTCGATTGGGATGCTCAACGGTATCGTGGGTGAAGCCGCTTTTAGTCAAGGGTTAACCCTGTGGTTGCAGGCGCATTTGGGGCTGGCCGATCAGGTGGCGGAAGTTTCGGCGACGGCGGTGGTCGTTACGTCGATCACGTTTATTACGATTGTGTTTGGTGAATTGGTTCCCAAGCGGATCGGACAACTGTACCCTGAAGCCGTATCGCGCTGGGTTTCCCGCCCCATGACGTGGGTGGCGATTGGTGCAAAACCGTTTGTACAACTGCTATCCCTTAGCACTTATGCCATGCTGCGCTTGCTGCGCATCAACAACAATGACAACCGTTCGGTGACCGAGGAAGAAATTTCCGCTAGTTTGGAAGAAGGGGTGGATGCCGGCATCATCGAGGAGCATGAACACCAAATGGTGCGCAATGTATTTGAATTGGATGATCGCACGCTGCCCTCTTTTATGCTGCCGCGCTCGGATATTGTGTGGATGGAGGCCTCGGCAACGGTGGCGGAATGTTTGATCCAAATTCGCCATGCGGGGCCGCATGGAATGCACTCGTGGTATCCGGTCTGCCGTGGCTCGCTGGATAAGGTCGTCGGGCTGGTGAGTGCCTCGCGCATTTTGAATATGGCGCTTGAACATGCGGATAAATCCCATGTTGCCATCGAAAAAATCGCCGAACCCGCCGCCTTCATCCCCGAAACCTTGAATGGTATGGAGTTAATCGAACAATTCCGCCAGCATTCCACGCGCATGGTGTTTGTGGTGGATGAATACGGCATCGTGCAAGGGCTGCTGACCCCGCATGATTTATTAGAAGCCATTACGGGCGAATTAAAACCCGATGCCCAGTCCGTAGCGTGGGCGATTTTGTTGCCCAATGGCGATTGGGAATTGGATGGCGTGATTCCAGTGGGCGAATTGAAAGCACGGCTCGCCATTGAAACCGATCTACCTAATGAAAATAAAGGGCATTACAACACCTTGGCCGGTTTGCTGATGGCGATGGCGGGACGCTTGTTGGTGGCGGGGGATTCCATTCCTTGTGCCGATTGGCAATTTCAAGTCATCGCTTTAGAAGGCAAGCGAATTGATAAAGTATTGGCAAAGCGGATAAAACGACCGTGAGACAATCGTAAAAATCGTAAAAATCGTAAAAATCGCGACAACCCTAATTTTGAAAGTTTTTTATGCCTAAATTACATTGGTGGAGAATACTGGCTTTGTTTTCTGTTCTCTGGTGGGGGGGGCATGGTATGGTTCATGCCAGCTCTTCTGCCGCAGCAACAGCGACTGCGACCGCAGTGGGATATGTGAAAACAACGGCAGGGGATGTTTGGATCACTACCCAAGGACAAGTGGTGAAAGCTGCGCTGGGAACGGCAATCTTCCAAGGTAGCCGGTTGAAAACGGGCGCTAATAGCAGCTTGGGTATTGCGTTTATTGACAATACGGTGATTTCCTTTGGCGCGGAGACCGAATCGGTGGTGGATGAATATCTCTACGCGCCCAATCAAAGCCAATTCGGATTGGGTATGAATCTGGTTAAAGGAACACTGAATTACATGTCGGGCTTGATTGCCAAATTGAAACCCGAATCGGTCACTATTAAGACCCCAACGGGCATCATCGGTGTACGAGGAACGCATTTTGTAGCGCGTGTAGAAGAATGAAAACAAGACATTTACGGATTTTCTCCGTTTTAGGGCTGGTATCGGGCTTGCTTCTCGGCGGGTGTTCATCCCCCTCTTATTTGGTGCTTTTGCCAGATGCCGACGGTAGCGTGGGTCAAGTGGTGGTACAAGGCGCGGCGGGTAAGCAAGTGGTGAGTGTCGCCCAGCACGGTGTATTGTTGGATGGTAGCCAAGCCCCTGCTCCAGTTTCCAATGACGTGTTGGAGCGTGATTTTGGGGTGGTCATGAAAGCACGCCCCATCTCGCCCGAGGTTTTTACCATTTACTTTCAAAGCCAAGGGACTGAATTAATCCCCCAATCCCAAGCCCTATTGCCGCATGTGATCGAACATATCACGAAGCGCAACGCGGTGGATTTGTCGGTTATCGGGCACGCCGATGCGCAGGGAGCGGATGAAATGAATGACCGATTGGCACTGCAACGCGCTCGTGCAGTCGTGCGCCAGTTATGGGATAAGGGTTTGAACCGCGATATTCCGATGCTGGTTGAATCCTACGGCAAGCGGATGCCACGCATTCCTACGCCGGACGGTGTTCCTGAAGCACGCAATCGGCGGGTTGAAATCACGGTGCGCTGAGGATAACCCGATCGTCTAACGCACCTTGCTGAATGCGCTGATGGTGCAGTTGAATCAACGGGTCGTGCGGATAGTGGCGTGATAAGCGTTCTAATTTTTTCTTGATCTCGTTGGGGGTGGCGGCAACGCTGCCCTGTAGACACTGCATGATGTTTTGATAATCTTCAACGGGACAGCACGCCAGCGGGTCAAGCGTTGATTCGAGTGTGGAAACGGGGAGGGTGTTGTTCTTCCCTTTGAGCAGCAAGCAACCGATGGGGCGGGTGGCGATGGGTTCGCACCCCTCCAAAATCGCTTGCGACACACAAATCCGCGTTCCCAATGCTTTGTTCGCCGATTCCAATCGCGCCGTGACATTGATAGGGTCGCCCAATGCGCGGTAATCAAAAATGGTTTTACCGCCAAAATTACCCACCAGTACCTCGCCACAATGCACGCCAATGCGGGTCATGCCCCATGGAATGCCTTGGGCTTGCTGGCGGTGGGCGTAGGCGGTGGCGAATGCGTCCATCTCGATGGCGCAATTCAACGCACGCTGGCGGTGGTCGGGTTGGGTGACGGGGGCGGAAAAGAGCAAAGCAACCGCATCACCCACAAAGCGATCCAAGGTAGCATCGTATTTGAAAGCGATGACTAACAGAGATTCGAGGTATTCATTCAGCAAAGCGGTAATCTGCGCTGGGTCGTTTTGTTCCATGAGCGGCGTAAAACCCGCTAAATCGGTAAACACAAAACTGCATTCTTGGCGCTTGCTGCCCAAGTGCAGTTGCTCAGGATGATCGATCAGGTACTGCACGCGGTTGGGCGAAACATAGCGTGCAAAGGCTTCGCGCAGCCAACGCCGTTGCCGCTCTACCAGCCAGTAACGGATGCTGGTCGTGAGGACAAAAATCAACACCACCGCCAGCATCGGATTGATGGCATCCAGCAACCAATGGGCAGAAAAGAAGGCAAACCACGCACCAGTGCCGAGCAGCAATAGCAATCCAACCGTAACCAATCCCGTTTGCCGCACCGGACGCATCAATCCCAACCATCCCACCACCGCGCAGCCTACCGCCAGCACCAGTATTTCTAGTGCCGCAGCCCACAGTGGGCGTTCCAAATGCTGTTGATTCAATATCTGCTCCAACGCCATCGCGTGCAGCACGACACCCGGCATGGCGTAGCCCAATGGTGACGGACGTAAATCCATCAATCCCGCTGCCGAGCTACCAATCAGCACGATTTTGCCTTCGACTTGTCGATAGTCCAGTGTTTGGTTCAGCACATGGCTGGCCGATAGGATGCGGGTCGGCTGGTAGTCGGTGAAGTGCAGCCATACTTCACCTTGGGGGGTGGTGGGAACGGAAAATTTGCCGATACGCACTTCCTCTACCCCACCTTCCACGGTCTTGAGGAGGTAATTGTGTGCCGATTTGCCTTGCACCACGCGCAAAGCCTCGGCACTGAGGCTGGGCATGATCTGATCGTCCTGCTGCACCAGCAACGGAATGCGACGCACGATGCCATCGAAATCGGATGATGGATTCAACATACCGACACCAGCGGCCGCCGATTCAAGTATCGGTAGCGGGCGCACCACATCGGCAAATTGGTGCAGCCAATTTTCAGGCGATGCCGCTCCCGCTTGCACTATGCGATAGGGCAGCACCATTTTGGCGGCAGTGGAAGGGGGCTGGTGTTGTGGCGATGGGCTATCCTGCAACGGCAAAGGGTATGCCGTTGCGCCCAGCACCACGGGTTTATCGACCAGCATAGCGGCGAGTTGAGAATCGCCATCACCGTTGCATTGAGCGCGATCGGGTTCGGAGAACAATACGTCAAAAACAATCGCACTTGCACCGTGGCTGGAAAGTACATCGACCATTTCCGCAATCCGCGAACGCGGCCAAGGCCATTGCCCAAAGGCTTTTAAGCTGGCCTCGTCAATATCCACCACGCGCACATCGACAGGGGTGTAAGGACGGGGATGCCAGCGTTGAAACTGATCAAATTGCGCCAACCGCAGGCCTTCTACCAGCAGCGGATTTTGCAGCAGCAACGCCATGAACCCCACAATCGTCATTAGCAAGAATGCCCATAGTGTGCGTGGATAGTTCATAGCGTGCAATCAATCAAAATTATTGTGCGACCCAGCCGCCATCCATATTCCACGCCACGCCGCGCACATTGTTACCAGCGGGCGAGCAGAAGAATACGGCCAACGCGCCCAGTTCTTCGGGGGTGGTGAATTGCATGGAAGGCTCTTTTTCACCCAGCAGGAGTTTGGTCGCCTCTTCATTGCTGATGCCCAAGGCGGCGGCTTTGGCATCCACCTGTTTTTGCACCAGCGGCGTGAGAACCCAGCCCGGGCAGATAGCGTTGCAGGTGACTCCGGTCGTTGCATTTTCCAGCGCGGTAACTTTGGTTAATCCTACTACGCCGTGTTTCGCTGCCACGTAAGCCGATTTTTCTGCCGATGCGACCAAGCCGTGAATGGAGGCCACGTTAATAATGCGTCCCCAGTTTTTGGCACGCATGGCAGGCAATACGAGGCGGGTGGCGTGGAAAGCGCTGCTCAAATTGATGGCAATAATGGCATCCCAACGATCCACGGGGAAGTTTTCGACCCGTGCAACGTGCTGAATGCCAGCGTTGTTCACCAAAATATCGACACCGCCAAAGGTTTGATTGGTGTATTCAATCATCGCTTCAATATCAGCGGGCTTGCTCATATCCGCACCGTGATAGCCCACTTGCACGCCCAAAGTTGCGACTTCGGCACGGGGTGTTTCCACGTCACCAAAGCCATTGAGCACGATATTTGCACCTTGTTCTGCCAACGCTTTGGCAATACCGAGTCCGATACCGCTGGTTGATCCGGTCACAATGGCTGTTTTCCCTTTTAGCATCATCAAAATCTCCTGTTAAAGTCAAAAAAGTAACAAACTCAAAAAAAGTTCAAACGAGGATTAAACCACCATGGAACCTACGCTCCACCATTTACAGTGCCCTGAAACCCCTTTTGCCGAACCGCACCGCATGGCGTATTGGCAGTGGGGGGATTCCGATGCGGCACACGCCGTTCTGTGTGTGCATGGGCTGACGCGCCAAGGCCGTGATTTTGATGTGCTGGCACGCGCACTGGTGGAAAAGTCCCATCAATCTGGTAACAAAGTACAGATTATCTGCCCCGATGTGGTCGGGCGCGGTCAAAGCGATTGGCTTGATAACCCGATGGCCTACCAAATTCCCACGTATGCCGCAGATATATTCGCGCTATTCACCCATCTGGTACAGCAAAACCCCGCCCTGCAAAGCATCGACTGGGTGGGAACCAGCATGGGCGGACTCATCGGCATCAGCCTGTGCGGACAAACGCATGTGCCGCTGCCGCTTCCGGTGCGCCGTATGGTGATTAACGATGTAGGCCCTACCATTGAATGGAGTTCATTGGCGCGTATCGGGCAATATGTGGGAAAAATGGTTCCCTTTGAATCGTTGGAACACGCCGCTGCCACTATGCGCGATTTGTTCAGCAGCTTTGGCACGCATACCGAGGAGCAGTGGCTGGCGCTCTGTCGCCCTATGGTCAAAGGTTTATCCGATTTGACGTGGCATTACGACCCCGCGATTGCGCTGCCCTTTCAAGCCGTCACCTATGAATCGGCAACGCAGGGTGAAGCGGCATTGTGGGGCTTGTATGACGGCATTACCGTCCCCACTTTATTGCTGCGCGGGGCGGATTCGGATTTGCTATCGCCCGCCACCGCACGAGCCATGACCGAGCGCGGCCCGCGTGCCAAACTCGTTGAATTTGCGGGTGTTGGTCATGCTCCCACGCTGATTGCGGCCGATCAGGTCGAGGCAGTCAGCCAGTTCTTACTTCCTCCTGAATTTTCTGAACCCCAATGACTGCCATCATTTCTGCGATTCGTGCTTTCTCGGAACC